>Ga0209755_10000704_pt1 | contig 58589 bp, 82 predicted proteins | sample TergutCo191P1_FD_187301 | JGI IMG/M metagenome (GOLD analysis project Ga0209755, IMG submission 187301) | Cornitermes sp. P1 segment gut microbial communities from Petit-Saut dam, French Guiana - Co191P1 (SPAdes) (version 2) | ecosystem: Host-associated > Arthropoda: Insects > Digestive system...
GAGCTGACCGGTACTAATTGGCCGAGGGCTTGACCTATGCGTTTTTATATTCACGCAGCTTGCGCAAGCAAGCGGAGTGAATATAAAAATCGCAGACTAAAGAGTTACTGATTCAAGCATCGCGAAATCAATTAGCGGTATGCGATAGAACTAATCAAGGATAGCAGCGCAAGTTTTGCGCAGCAAAACTGATTGGTAGCATATGTGCTAGAGAGCGATGCGGGTCTGAGTTATAGCTCGGTTTCTTCCTAGATATTTCCCAGTTAGATATTCTCTCCGGGTAGTTTGGTTTGTAAGCGGTGTTTGACACCTAGAACTCAAGTGGTCGCTCACAGCGACCGGTTGACTTATCTAATCATTCAAACCTACCTATACTTGTATTCAGTTTTGAGGGCGCATCAAAAAAAACATCTCAAATAAAATCCCCTTGTAATTTTCCCAATTACAAGGGGTTAATCATTTACCCCAAAAAAGGAGCCAAACATGCAAAAACAAATCACCTACAAAGAAACATACAACCCCAACGCAAAAAAACGAGAATCCGTCCGCGTCATACTACTAGACCACAACAACCACATAGCACTAATGCACGTAGGAATAATCAACTTCTACACACTACCCGGCGGCGGAATCGACGAAAACGAAACCGCCGAGCAAGCAGTACTCCGCGAAATTCACGAAGAAACAGGCTGTGCCTGCGAAATAATACGCCACCTGGGCACAATCGAAGAAAACAGCAAAACCTGCGAATGGAACGGCATCAGCCACTGCTATCTAACGCGAGTGGCGGGCGAGAAAGGCATTCCGCAGCCAACGCAGCTCGAGCTGGACGAGAAGGAATCTGTGTGTTGGTTTAGCTTCGATGAAGTTTTCGATAAGATAACAAACCAAGAATTGCGCGGCAGAGATGCGCGGGAAGACGGGATATTGTGGATTATCAGGGAGAGAGATATTTGCATGTTAAATGAATCCGCGAAGGAGGTCAAAGAATGAGTATTACATACCGTGCCGCAAATATAGACGATTTGCATACTGTCACAGAGCTATCAGTTATAATGTGCAGCGGTGATTATTGCGGTGAGCATGAAGAAGATGAGCTTTTGGCTTTTAATAAACGGGACTTGCTGAACCCTGAAATGGCGATGTTTATTGCGTTTGATGGTGGTGAAGCGCTTGGGTTTGCGCATGTTGGGTTGCGGCATAACTGGTATTTTGGGGCGAGAGAAGACGGTACTGTGGGGTATTTGGAGGCAATATTTGTTTGCGAAGGCTACCGTAAACGGGGCGTTGCGCAGGCGCTGCTTGCGATGTGCGAGGACTGGTCGCGGGAGAGGGGATGCGTTGAGTTTGCCAGTGATTGTGATTTGGAGAATGAAGGGAGTTTGGCTTTTCATTTGAGTACGGGGTTTGAGGAGACGCATAGGATTATTTTTTTTGCTAAGGAGTTGTAGGGGCAAGAGCAAATCACGGTACCAAAAACTCAGCAACAACTTCATGAGAAGCAGCCCTAACTCTATCGAAATCACCTATTACCGAATTAGGCCATACTCTGTGCCGCAGGCGGAATAATCCCGGCCAGAACTCTATCAGTCCTTCCCCGTCTATTCCGTCGAATCCGAAAGATTGTGGATGAAGGGTAACAGTGTGCTGCCAACTTTCAATAGCCTGCTCCGGGCTAGCCCATGACATGAAACGATATCGCTTTCCGTCTCTTTCAAAGACATAGCCTATGCCTAAGTCCCAAGGGGTGGCATTTTGCATGATTTTTGCGTGTTCTTCTTCGTTCGGCCAAGTTCCTGAAGAAACCCGTAGTTGGTTGCCGCCTGCGTCTGTTTCGTCCATAGAAAAAATTGTGGCATAGCCGCCGCGGGGGTGGAATGCAAGCCCTAATGAAGGTACCGCGGCAATCATGGGGACGGAGCGCCAATGCTGCCCGTCGAAATATTCCAGTTTGTCGGGTATAAGCCCGCTAGTTAGCATTTGGCCTGTGTCGTTTTCAAGGGCAACTGATAGTATCCAGTGGCCGCCGCTTCCTTCTGCACTGTGGATTATTAGGTTTACCAACCCTTCTAGTTCGGAGTTGATTTTCAGCGGCTCTGCTATAGGCATATCGTTGGTTACGCAGCTTGCCGATAGGAGGGCTGTGAGTGAGAGTGCGAGTATTGTTTTAAGGATTTTATTCATAATTAAATCACCGTAGGCGGGCTTAGCGTATGGTGTCGCGTAGCTCGCTTAACCTATCTACGTCTATACCCGTGAATTTGTTGACATCGGATAGTTTGATGCCCTCGTGGAGCATTTTGCGTGCGATTTCTTCTTCGCGTTGCTCTGCACCGATTTTTATACCGCGTTCTTCTCCATGTTTTTCGAAAACTTCTATAATCACGTTACCCATTTTCAAAACCTCCTCTTTGGCCGATTCAAGCGCGGTGGCGTCAACGACTTTTCCTGCTAATATAATGGATAGTGCATACAGTTTTTTTCTGTTATCTTCATCAATGTGCAAATTTTTAATAAGCTTAATGCTTTCTGTAAAAAGCTCTGTGGGATTTAACCTCGTACTGTGAAATAGTGGCAAATAAACTAATTTTAACTCATTTATCGGTTTGCCATCAGCAATATCGGTTTGCAACCCATCTAACATAGCGTCAGCATCTATTTCGGAACATTGGATGATGATTGGTTTGAAACGGAGCTGTTCTGTACGCAGTTCTGTTACTGCGGTAGGATTTTTCACGAATACGACTGTGATAAACTCGCGTTTATATGCTCGGCTAAGCCAAAGATTGTAGCTGCCGAAGCGTAAAATATCATCATTTGATAAGTCTACTTCGTTTTCGAAGTTAACGCCTCGGCCGTCTTCCATGCCGAAGGTTAAGTCTCTGAGTGCTATTTTAATTTCGATTTCTACGCTTTCTGTTCTAAGCGGCTCTGTGATTTGGGCTAGACCTGTTAGCCCCAGGAAATCTAATGCTTTGTTTTGAAACAGCACCATTGCTTCCTTAAAAACCGGGTCGTAATTTTGATGTATGGTCTCCATAGTGATATTTTACCGCACATACACCTTGTTAGCAAGATTTGATGGTGCTATAATTAATCCAAAGAAAAAACAGCGAGGGGGGTACTCCATTGGTACGTTAATCCGGCTTGTAAATTCACAAACAACACCAAAAGCCCACAAAACCATAGGGCTTAATTTCTGTCGGAATCGGATTAACAAAAAGGAGTGCTTTTTATGCAATTTGGACACGCACAAGAAGACTATCAAGCATACAACATCCCCATGCCCACACGCGCTAGGGGCACACCCGCTAACCGAGAACTCACCGCGCGGCTGCTGCTTGAGAACTCGGCACGCGGCGTTTTTTTCAGCTACATATACAACGGAATGCTTCGCGTTTATATTACTTTGGATGAAGATACTGATGTTTACAACGATGAGATTTCTGTTCTGCTTCGAAATTCCATTGAGGCCTCCGGGTGCGGCGGCGGGTTGCTTTGGGTTCGTAAGCAGACGCCTAAGGTTATTGCGTTTTTGGAGGGCGAGTTTCGGATTACGCTTAGTGACGAGCTGTTTTTTTATGAGGCTAAGAAGTTTTCTGTGCGGCGCGGGGAGTTTGATTTTAAGTATGATAGCGGGCTTGAGATTCGGCCTTATGAGGATGGGTTTCTTGATGAATGCCTTCGGCTTTTGGATGAATCTATGGTCTTTTGTATGCCGCCTTCGTTTCATGCTGACGAGCGGGCGCATTATTTGGAGCAGTTTCGGTTTTACCGCGATTATTTGAGTTTTGAGACGTTTTGGAAGGACGGGGTGCTTGTTGGGTTTTATTGGAACAACGGCAACGAGGTGGATTTGATGGCTGTTTCGCCTCGGCTTCAGAGGCGGGGGTATGGGTCGGTTATACTTTCGCGGGCGGTTGAGAAGATTTTTGAGAAGACTGGCAGTGATGAGGCTTGGCTGATTGCGTCTTCTTTTAATGCGAAGGCTTGCGGGTTTTATGCCGGGAACGGAATGGCGGTTACGGGCGAGTATCGTGTTGCGCGGATTGGGGACTCGATAGAGGCTGATTTGCAGATGCGGGCAGACATCACAAAAATATATCAACAAAAACACTTGACTCTCCCCTAGGGGGAGGGTGTATACTCCAAACCATGTCGAAATTACTTTCTTACTTAAAACCTTATATTCCCATGCTTTTGTGCGCGACGGTGCTGCTTGCCGCCGAGGCTGTTTTGGCTTTGGAGCTGCCCGGCTATATGGCGGACATTGTGGACGACGGGGTTCTGCCCGGGCATTTGTCTGTTATTTGGCGGAACGGCGCTATTATGCTTGGTATTACTGTTCTCAGCGTGGTGTTGGCGCTATTTACGGGATTTTTTACCGCGCGGATTTCCACGGGTGTGGCAAACGACCTTCGGGCTGCGGTGTTTAATAAGGTTCTGCGTTTTTCCAATGCCGAGATTAATCAGTTTTCTACTTCGTCTCTTATTACGCGGACTACGAATGACGTTATGCAGGTGCAGAATACGCTTATGATGGTTATTCGGCAGTTTATTTACGCGCCTATTTTGGCGGTCGGCGGGATAGTTCGCGCGCTTTACCGCAGTACAGAACTGGCTTGGATTGTTATTCTTGCCACGGCGGCCATGCTTGGGCTTATGGGGATTTTGTTCTTTATTATGCTGCCCAAGTTTCAAGTTTGGCAGGATTTGATTGACCGTATCAATACTGTTACCCGTGAGAATCTTAGCGGTATTCTTGTTGTGCGTGCGTTTAGTACGCAGGAGTTTGAGAAGGAGCGCTTTGCGGTGGCTAACAGTGACCTTGCCGGGGTTGATAGATTTATTGGGACTGTTTTTGCCTTTATGACGCCTATTATTGCTTTGATACTGAATTTGACTACCGCGCTTATTGTTTGGGTGGGGGCGCATGAGGCTTCGGCTTTTCGGATTGATATTGGCGATATGTTCGCATTTTTGCAGTACGGGATGTTGATTATTTTTTCGTTTTTGATGATTTCCATGACTTTTGTTATGGTGCCTCGGGCGGTGGTCAGCGCTAAGCGGATTCAGGATGTGCTTGAGACAGAAGGGACGATTGAGCTGAAGGAGGAGCCTACACCGCTTCCGCGTGATTTCAAGGGGACGATTGAGTTTCGGAACGTGAGCTTCCGCTACCCCGATGCGCAGGAGGACGATGATAACGTCCTGACGGATATAAGCTTCACCGCGAAACCGGGGCAGACTACCGCGATTATAGGTGCGACCGGGGCAGGGAAGTCTTCTGTTTTTAAGCTGATACTGCGCTTTTTTGATGTGACTGACGGCGGCATTTACGTGGACGGCATCGACATCCGCGACCTGCACAAGGAGGCGCTGCACAGCCAAATCGGGTATGTTGCACAAAAGGCCGTGCTTTTCAAGGGGAGCATCTTATCGAATTTGCTTTACGCCGATAAAAATGCCTCGGAGGCGCGTGTCAAGGCTGCTGTGGAGATTTCGCAGTCGGCAGCGTTTATCGAGGGCAAGGAGGAGGGGTTCGATGCGAATGTCGCGCAGGGCGGCTCGAACTTCTCGGGCGGGCAGCGGCAGCGGCTCAGTATCGCACGCGCTTTGGTGAAGGACGCGCAGATTTACATGTTTGATGATAGTTTCTCGGCGTTGGACTTGAAGACGGACGCTCTGCTGCGTGCCGCGCTCAAAAAGGAAATGAGCGACAAGACGATTATCGTTATCGCGCAGCGGGTTTCTTCCATTATGGATGCGGAGCAGATTGTTGTCTTAGACGGAGGCGGCATTGCCGGGCTAGGGACACACGCGGAGCTTATGCAAAGCTGCGCGGTTTATCAAGAAATAGCGGCTTCGCAGCTAGATTAATAGGGAAACATTTTTGCCTATCGGCAAAAACCATTCGCAAAAAGCGCATTGAAGCTCTGCGGCTTTTTGCTCATTTGATAGGAGGTGAGTTAGCAGGTGTTCAATGAAGGAGAAGGCGTTGCCGCCAAGGCGAAAGACCCAATGCAGACCGTCAGGAAACTGCTCATCTTCCTTTCGCCGCATAAGGTTGTGCTGTCGATAGTTATATTTTTTGCGGTGATTTCCACTTCGTTTTCCGTTATCGGCCCGCGCGTAATGGGGCGGGTCACGACCATACTGGTAGACGGAATACTGGCGCATATTTTCGGAACAGGCTTGCTGACAGACTTCCGCGGGATGGGCATACTTGTGGGGATTCTCATAACGCTATACATCGTGTCCGCGCTCACCAACTTTGTTCAGGAACTCTTAATGGCGCGGCTTTCCGTGAAGGTGACATACAACCTGCGCGAGCGCATTTCCGCGAAGATGCACCGACTTCCGATAAACTACTACGACACCCGCTCACAGGGCGAAATCATGTCCCGCATGACAAACGACGTCGATTTAATCAGCCAAACGCTAAGCATGAACCTAACCGCGCTGATTTCCGCGGTAACGACCATCATAGGCGTGCTAATCATGATGCTTTCGATTTCCTGGCTTATGACCCTTGCGTCCTTGGTCGTTATACCGCTTTCGATGATGATAATGGTCGCGGTTATGGGCAAGTCGCATGTATTTTTCTCAGCGCAGCAGGAAGCCATGGGCGAGGTCAGCGGAATCGTTGAGGAAACCTACAGCGCCCACGACGTTGTGCGGGCATACAACAGCGAGGAAGACGCGGCGCAGAAGTTCTCGTCGGCTAACAAAAAAGTCTACTCCGCGGCGTGGAAGGCGCAGTTTATGCAGAACATAGTCGAGCCGATTTTCAACTTCGTAGGCAATATCGGATACGTGCTTGTGGCGGTGATGGGCGGCTGGCTAGTTGTGCAGCGGACGATTACAATAGGCGATGTGCAGGCGTTTATCCAGTACGTGCAGACTTTCACACAGCCGCTTGGCGAAATCGGCGCAGCCGGAAACATGCTGCAAGGAACGCTGGCAGCATCCGAGCGCGTGTTCGAGTTCTTGGAGGAAGAAGAAGAAGTGCCCGACGTTCAACCGGTCGGTGACACCGACCACTTCGAAGGACGAGTCACCTTCCAAAACGTCCGCTTCGGCTATAATCCCGATAAAATCATACTGAACGACTTTTCAGCCGAAATAGAACCGGGTGAGATGGTAGCCATAGTGGGCCCCACAGGCGCGGGCAAGACGACCGTTGTTAAACTCCTCATGCGCTTCTACGAACTGAACAGCGGAAAAATCCTGATAGACGGCATCAGCTCAACCGACCTGACAAGGAAGCAGCTGCGCGATATTTTCGGCATGGTTCTGCAAGACACATGGATTTACAACGCCACGATAATGGAAAACATCCGCTACGGCTCGCCGGGCGCGACGGACGAGCAGGTAATAGAAGCCTGCAAAGCCGCACACTGCCACCGCTTCATCCGAACGCTGCCAGGCGGCTACAACATGGTGCTGAACGAGGAAGCCTCAAACGTCTCGCAGGGGCAGAAGCAGCTGTTTACCATAGCACGTTTGATTTTGAAGAATCCGTCAATAGTAATACTGGACGAGGCAACAAGCTCCATAGACACGCGGACGGAAATCCTGATTCAGCAGACAATGCGCGAGCTGATGCAGGGCCGCACAAGTTTTGTAATAGCGCACAGACTATCCACCATCCGAAACGCCGACAAGATTTTAGTTATGAAAGACGGCGACATTCTGGAGGTAGGCAGTCACGACGAACTGATTGCGGCGAAAGGATTTTACGCCGATTTATACAACTCACAGTTCGAGAACGGGGAGGACTCAGAATGAAGAAAGTGATGATTGTTTTGATTGTGACGTTAGTGCTTGCAGGCGGCGTGGGTACAGGAATCTTCTTCGTATGGCGCGGCGCGGGCTATCTAACAACAGACAACGCAAGAGTAACGACAACACTAATCGCAATAACCGCAGACCGCCCGGGGCCTTTGCAGCGCTTCACCCTCTACGAAGGGCGCCGCGTAGACGAAAATGAAGTCCTGGGCTGGGTAGAGAACGGCGAAGCTTTCCGCTCACCGTTCGAGGGCGTGGTAGTGCAGTCGAACGCCGTGCAAGACCAAATCGTCACACCGATGGAAAACCTGGCCGTAATAGCCGACATAAACGACCTGCACATTCAGGCAAACATCGAAGAAACCGACATCGGAACAATCCGCGTAGGGCAGCCCGCGATAGTAACCATCGACCCGTTCGGCAGCCGTCAGTTTCATGGCTACATCGCGGAAATCGGACGGGTGACGGCCGCGGAGCTTACAGGGCAGGCGCTGTTCTTCAACACAGGCGGCACCTTCACACGCGTCACACATTTGATTCCGGTTAAAATAAACATCACCGATGACATAAATCTGGAAAATTTTATAGGCGTGAACGCTAGAGTGCGGATTCCGCTGCGATAGGAGAATAGATATGAAGAAAATTTTATTACTGGCCGTAACCCTGCTCTTTGCCGCCTGCGCGGAGGAGCCTGTCAGAAACTACCCCGTAGCCGCCGTCCAAGCCCCGCCGAGAGCCGACTTGATAAGCGTACGCGGAACGGTAGAAAGCGTGGAAAGCCGCAACGTATACGGCACACAAGCCTTCACGGTAGAACGGCTGCACGTAACGGAAGGCGACCGGGTAACGGAAGGGCAAGTTCTAGCCGTACTGGACACCGAAGACTTGCAGCTAAGCATAGCGCAGCAACGTGCAAGCCTAAACCAAGCGCGCCAAAACAGCCAAAACATGCTTCAAGAAACCAACCGAATGCTATCCGAAGCAAGCGCAAACCTAGCCAACAACACAAACATGCACATACTAAGCGCAGAGGCCTCGCTAAGCGCAGCCGAATCGGGCGTGCAAGCCGCACAGCAAGCCTACGACAACGCGGTAAGCGACTACAACGCCGGAATAAACCCGCAGGTAGTAGGCGCAGAGAGCTTCATGCGCACCGCGCGCCTTGAACGCGACAGGATAGAAACCAACCACGCAAACATAGTATCACTGCGGAACGCAGGCGTAGCCACAGCCGAAGAACTGCGCCAGTCCGAAACCGCGCTGACCCACGCCCGCAACCAATACAACGACGCACAAATCAGCTACCAAAACGCAAGAGACTTCCAACAGCGCACCATAGAACAGCTGCGCACAGCCCTTCAATCCGCAAACACAGCCCGCCGCAACGCACAAGAGCTGCTAAGCGCGGCAAGGGTAGCAGCACAGCAAGACATAGAGCGCCTGCGCGCAAACGTAGCAAGCGCAGAAATCGGCGCGAACCTAGAACCGATGGAAATAGCCCTGCAACTGATGGAGCGCCAGCTAGAAGAAGCAACAATCAAAGCACCGATAAGCGGCACGGTGACAAACGTGGTCGCACGCGAAGGCGCAATGGGGATGGGTCTGCTGTTCGTGATAGACGACACGGAACATCTGCGGATTATAACCACGTTCCGCGAGTACGACGTAGCAAGGATTGAGCAGGGGATGGCGGTTACGATTACATCTGATGTTATGGGCGGCAGGGAGTATACGGGGGTTATCAGCAGGATTAATCCCGCGGCGGTTTTACATTCGCCTGTGGTAGAGTTTGAGGCAGAGGTGTTGGTGACTTCCGAGGGGGCTGATTTGCGCATAGGAATGAGCGCCAGGGTCGAGGTTGTCGGAGGATAAATTTTTTCGCCTTTTCGTCAAACAAGCTTGACATCTAAGAAAAATCACATTATAATACGAAATTGTCGGCAGTATTTATTTTGAGATAAGGAAGTGAAAGCGTGCCCAAACCAAAAAGAGGAAGACTGGCTAAAACCGCGGGACAAAGTTGGCGCGGAACCTGCCCTCTGTGCAAGCGCACCGGCGTAAAACTCCTTTGGGAGAAGTCCGTTGAAGAAGATAAAAAAGCAGTATGCAAGCAATGCGGCGCGTGATTTCTTGAAATCGCGACCGCTTTAGTACGGCCCGTTGGTCAAACGGCTAAGACACGGCCCTTTCACGGCTGAGATAAGGGTTCGATTCCCTTACGGGTCAGGAGGCTAGTTAATTGAATAATTCGGCACTAGGAATTATTCAATTAACGGTTTTGGGCGAAGCCCAAAAAGCTACCACAAGTTCAGTAAAATCTATTAAGCAAAACGCCGACGTGGCTCAATTGGCAGAGCAGCTGACTTGTAATCAGCAGGTTACCGGTTCAAGTCCGGTTGTCGGCTTAGGTGAAAACCCGTGTAAATACAATGTTTACACGGGTTTTTATTTTATCAAATAATCTCAATTTTTTGCAAATTTTGCGTAGTCAAATCAGTAGTCTGTAGTCAAAAAGTAGTCAGGGATTGACCAAAAATATAGCCGCACTTCGAACGAAGGTTAGCGGCTATTGTTGTGAGCGATAGTATTTACGGCAACTATCCCGGCTTGCTTTCTACGACATCAGCTACGCGCCTTTAGCGGCATACTTATTGATAAAGTACAGCTGACCTTTCCCGGTTACGCGCGGCGTTAAATATGTATTGACTATGCCGCTTGCGCGGGTGATTACGGTTTCCTTCATTTCAAACAAGCCAAGGTCGAGCGATTTCTGTGTGGGGTGGTTGTAATCAGTTCCGCGGGCTTTAATTAAAAAGCCATCGTTACGCAAGGTTTCATAGAATCGCTTTTCGCCTGTGTCCGTGCCGTTTTGCTTCAAAATCTTTGCCATGTCGCGGATTAGGATAGTGTTATCAGAAGCGTCTACCGATTTTGCGAATAGCACCAAGGGCTTATCGGCTTCGATTTGGGCGATTAGCGCGGTGTTGTTCGATTCGAGCATTTTTATTTTACCGTCTGCCATTTTCAAGGCGCGGGACATTATCATCTCCGGGGTGTTCCACGCTTCTTCCACCTTAATTAGATACTGCCGGATGCTTTTGCCTGCTTCGTTGCGTTGTACCATAGCGATTTCTTTTGCCATTGGGATTGTTAGGGCGTGGTCGGTGGATTTTCTTTTTCCACCAAATGCTGTATCGTCTTTCTCAAAATTGAGAATCACGGCAAAATCAACATTTTCAGCAAATCCATATTCGCACATACGCGGAAACCAGTCAGCATACTTTGTGCCAACTCCAAGACGCTCATGCAACAACCTGCCTGATACAGTTGGGCTTTCTGTTGAATTTGGCATATAATCACTGGATAAACCTTGCCGCAACGGCTGTCCTGTAATTGGGTTAAATCTATACTGTGGATTCATTTTCTCACTTCCTTCGCCCGTATTACCATTACACCGCGACAGGAGAAAACGGGCGAACTCCCGCCGCGCGAATGGCTGTCGTTTCCGACCATGCAAGCATACTCGCCAAGGCGTGCAATAGGGGTTGCATATTGGTTTTGCACATAATTGCAATAAAAAAACCCCTCCGCAAGGGAGGGGGTGTCACAAATATAAACACAGAAAAGGGAGGTCTATTGTATAGATGCATTAAACCGCTCTTTTGCTTTAGCGAGGTGTGACGCTACCGTGCGTGGTGCGCCATGACCAGAGAAAAAGGCGTGAATTTGGCTGTTTGGCCATTGCTTGCAAAACTTCTTATCTAGCAAATCTATTTCATAAGCATCTAAGCCTTTGAAAGTCGCGATTTCGCGCATCTTCTCATAATCGCAACCTCTTTCGAGCCGAAACTCTAACATTGCCTCCATGCGTTTTCTATACGCTGCGTTGTTACGCGCAACTTCTGCAAAACACTCTATGCGATAAAATGCATAGCACGCAAATATTCCTGCTAACACACCGAGAAACCATGAATAGATGAAAGATGGCAGAATCCGCGCAATTGCGAAAAACAATGCCGCCGTTAATCCTGTGCATTTGGCGTAAATGAGAAAATCACTGGTATGAGGCTTTTGCTTAAAGTGCCAACGCTTCTTGATTATCGTCCCACCGAATATGAACCCGGAAACAGCAACCACGCCGACCCAGAACGAGCCGCTAATCCAACTGATGGCAAGAACAAAGGCGAGCTGGGCGAATTGCAAGGTCATGCCTATTACACTCATCCAGAACGCCTCTGTTTTGTATGCCTTGTTGCGTAACCCTTGGGCTACTTCTTCAAAGATTTTGCGAAAGCTATTGCTTTCTTGGACAGTGCCGACAGAATTTTCGGCTCCGGGAAAAAGAAAGTTGTCCAACCCATGATTCTCACCTCCTGCAATATAAAAACAGACCGAAACTATTATGGTCCCGATACTGATTGTTAGCGCTTGCATAAAGCTTACATCTGATTGACTCTGCGTTATGTCCAAACCCGCTTTGCTCCGGCCATAATAAGTTCAAACGGAACCAGAAAGCCTACCCATATCGCAGTCTTAATGATTGCGGATTTGATTTGATTTTCTTTAATGCTTAAAATAAAAATAAGGAATAACGGTAAAATCGTTGTAGCCATAATTAAATGTATTTGTGTTGCGTTTACGAAAAGAACAATGATGCTTACGCCAACCGTTAGATGCTTGACGTTATAATTCGCTGCGGTAACGGCATATTTCACACAAAGCACTATGTTGAGCGTTAGCGACAAAGACGCTAATGCCAAAATGACCAGAAATGGCGGCTCGAAGTCATTGTAAATAAAGAAATCCGCGCCAAGCAAATTAGCCATTCCTACGGAAATAGTCATCGCTACAATTAGAGCTAGTGCCATCCGCGCAAGCCGTTGCGTGATACTCATACATCACCGTCCGCTCTAGCTGCATTTTTTATTTCCGTCTCCCAACGAATTTGTAAAGCTGCTTTGAACCCGGAAATCTTACCGTTACCGCCGCACTTTATGTAGAGGTCGTAGTTGTCATTGAAATTTCCGTACATGGTTACATTGAACTTGTCGGCGTCCATAATTTCGTAAAAGGTGCGCGTAAGGTTGGTTCTCAAATTTGCTAACGCGATATCCTTCATATCGGCTTGCTCTGTGATTATATTTTTAATTTGTGCTGTCAATGTGTGGACATCGTTTTTTAGCTGCGGAATATCTCCAAGCGGTTTGAAGTCCTCATGTGCCAATAAATGCGCTGCCATTTTATTAACTGCACGCTTCCCGGTACCAAACAGCAGCGCCAATACTTTTTCAAACGTGATGATAATGCCTGATACAACCGCTATCACGATAACCATGTCAGCAAATTGGCTATACGGCATATACTGTGCAAGTCTTGTTAGTTCATAAGGGGACAAAGCGATTCCTTCTCTCTACGTTCTTAATTTGTCCTTAATCTTGTCATACACAAACGAAGCCACCAAAGCCACCGCGGCGCCGTTCACAAAAGCTGCCACGCTTGACACCCCTACATGAAACTCTGGGACGTACACGGCGAGAATGCCGCATACAAGTGCATTAGCGGCGGGGATGAGTTGATTCCATCTTTCGGAATAGAAGCTGAAAAACTTGCTATCTAGGATTCCGTTAACAGATTTTAGAGCATAGCCTAACAAAAGAGCTGCTACGAAAAGCAGTATTCCGCTTTCTGTTATGAGGATTGAGTGAATGTAATCGGTTATGTAGTCCATTACGCTGTACCCTTAACCATTGACTCAAATTGTCTCCATTGTTCAGGTGTAACATTTTTCATAGTTTCGGCTAAGCCAAGAGGTAGGTTCTCATTTGCTCTCTGCGGCACTGTTATTTCGACACGCCTTGTAACATTATTCCAGTTAACAGACGCGCCGATACCTAACGCCTCGATAAGCGCGGGTATACGGGCAAAAGATGCACCGTTATGTAATAGCCCCTCGATATCCATATCCACACCGTTAATATTTATTGCAACAATATCATTCATTTGTTTTCCTCCTACATTTTTAATTATCTGACCGCTGACTGTTTCGGCAATCGTGTGACATATCGCTTCGAAGTTTTCGCGGTACAGGCGCACATCAGTCCGGGAATTTACAAAGCAGACTTCGATAAGTATTGCTCGGTTTATGTTCGTGCGCGTCAAGAAGCCTAAGTTATCGCGCTCCCATGTCCCATCACCACGCCGCAAAATAAGGCCGGAAGCTCTTGAAATGGCCTTAGACACATTGCTACCAAGGGTTCGCATTTCCGCATTACCGACCCTGTACATCGTTTCAACGCCTATGCCACGTTCAACGGTTCCGGCAACATTCGGAGCGTTAAAGTGAATAGAAACATCCAGATTTCTAACTAGGGAGTTGTGATGTCTCACGATGGCATTTACATTGTCGTTTTGTGTCCGCGCTGTATTTTCATGGAAAATACTCACTGGGACATTTGTGTTTTTGAGAATTTCATAGACTCTATCCGTAACGCGCCTAGCTTCGTCCACTTCGTCTATTATGTCGCGCGCGCCTCGGGCATGAAGCCCGTGTCCTGAACTTATTGCAATCATTTAATCAAATCCTTTCTATGGCTCTGCATCTCCGCGACTCCCCGCTGACTGACCATGCGGATGAGTTGCCGAGGTGTCAGCGGTTTTATTTAATGCTAGGCAAAAGGAATTTCAATTGGCATATTTTCGGTCTCGGAATTGCCATTAGACCCAACCGTATAGACATCACAACTCCTGCATCTCTTAGAGCAAATTGCGTCATAACCGTTGTCGGAACATTCGTTGTGATAAATAATCAAACAGGGTCAAATATCGCTGTAAGCTCCGTAGAAGCTTCCCAAACACTGAATAACTTAGTTTCATTGGAAGTTACACCAGCTTCCAACGCCATTAATGGTGCGCCCTATTTTCTTCATGCAGCTAGTAATGTAGACGCTAGTATTTCATTGAATGCTAATTTATAGATTAGCGTCAAATGCAGTCCATGCGTTCGTATTCGTTGCCAATAAGCTGCCTGCTTGACCGGGCGATGCTGTACCACTGAAATGAACATGTAATCCAAATGTTTTAGTTGTATGATTAGCAAATTGCGACATAGCTGCGACAGCAAATTGAGTTGCGCCGCCAGTAAAAGTAACAGCAAAATGTCCAAGGCTGCTTACTCTGAATGTTGGCATGGTTCTCATATTATCTGGAATCCTAAAAAGCACTGTTAAACTAGTAACAGTAGGGACAACACCGAGCGAAAATACTCCAACATGTGACGGTCTATTTCGAACTATATAATAAAACCGCTGACACCTCGGCAACTCATCCGCATGGTCAGTCAGCGGGGAGTCGCGGAGGATTGTTGAGAAAGTATTCATCTCCAACTTAGCCCTACGCACTGTACCGCCATCAGAAGCAATCCTAAACCTAGCAAACGGCATAGCATCATCTTCATAAGTAGCTATAGCTTCACCGCTATCCATTTCTACACTGGCGAGCATCCCGGAACCTAGCCGATTCTCTAGCCTCTGCTCTATAATACCGTTAAGTACTAAGCCGTTGGGCGTGATTATGACGGTGCCACTAACCAAAATCCAACGGTCGATAAAATAGCCTGTTGTGTTAATTTGGCCAGATGTGCCGTACTGGTTGACCGGGTTCAAGAATCCGGGGTTATGCAGGAAGTTTCTAGCAGATAAGGTGTTAGAAATCTTCCAAGACGACCATGTAGTGTTTGGACTCACTTCCGCATCATCTATTAGCGCGTCTGTGAATGTTCCGAATACCCTAGCTGCCATTATTCAAGCCCTCCATCAAACTGTCACGCTCGGCTACAAGTTGCCGCCATTCGGACATTGCAGGCTCATCAAACACCGCCAACATAGGCGCAAGTTCAGGAAGCGCACCGCAAACGCCGAATACAGCGTCATATAATCGCGCAGTAACGGCGACTAATTCTACGGGGTTTTGAATCCGGCTGTTGAGAATTGCTATCCGATTCTCTATGGAATTTTCCTGTTCCAAGCGGTCAGCTTCGATTCCCTGCGGGGTACGAGGGACTATGCCTAGCCACGGCTCGGTTTCGGTGGCGAGAGAAGCGTCCCATGCGTACAGCGGTATTCCGCTCTCGTCACGTAAAGGTGGGTTTTCTTCACCGTTTGGCATTAAGCGAAATTGTGTCCCGCCTTGTCCGATTTGTATTGATTCCACGGATGGTTGTTCGAACGCATCCGAAAACCCTTTGACGATGCGGGTTCGCTCATCAATTTCGATATAAAACTTGTTGAAAAAATCCATTTTTCATCTTCCTTTCATAATTAAAAAGCACCGTCGCCCAAAAGGGCTAACGGCACTGGTAATGGATATTGGTTCTATTTTCATTTGCGACTTGAATTACTTTCTGTTTCTGTTAAAATACCCTCACGGAATAAACTCATTTACCGAAAGGATGTTTCCTGTGAATAATGAAGATTTTATGAAATTGGTTTTAGATAAGTTAACTGCTCTTGAGCAAGGTCAAACTGAAACCAACAAGCAAATTGCATCTCTAAAGGAAGAAACCAACGAGCAGATTGCGTCTCTAACAGCCGAAACCACGCGCATAAGACAAAGCGTAGCAGTAATCGAGATTGAGCATGGCAAAAGTCTTGGCGCTTTACATGACGGCTATAAACTTGTATATGATAAGCTCAAACCCCTCCCAGAAGCCGTTGAAATCCTGCAAGATGATGTTTCGGTGATTAAGGCGGTAGTTACAAGCCATTCCAAAGACATAAATACTTTGAAAGTAGCAAAATAGGCACCACCTCAACCATCCAAACCGACCAACCACGCGAGTTCGCTACGGAACTGGCGATTTGTCAGCGGTTTTTCTGGGCAATGTCAAACGGTTCAATTTTAGCCGATGCCGCTAATGTTAATACTGTATGGTTTTCTACAATCGCCCCGGTTCCCCTTAGGATTGCGCCCATACTTTCATTTTCGGCGCAAACTGGTATCAGACAAGGAGTTGGAGCGCAAACAACAAACATTCAAAGTCAGCTAGTGTTTAATACTTTTAATAGAACAATCGTGGGATTCCGCTTAGACAGACCAAATCACGGATTTACGTTTCCGGGTGCTAATGTTGTGTTGGCTGGGCTTAATACCGCAAGTGCCGACCTATAAATCAGCGTTTGCTTCAATAGTCGTCATGCCTAGTTGCGCCAACATAGCGGCTGTCATATTAGGTAAGGTAAAGGCACCAGTGGCCATGTTAAAACCATGTACTGTCGCTAAAACATTGTGTGAAAAAGCAGCATGTGTCGCACCCGGAATAGCAGCAGTCATGGCCGCTAGTGTCATAACAGGAACAACCCGCTTTCTAGTATTGAAAGCAACAGTATTAGACCACATGTTTCCACTGTTGAAAAAGCCGATAACAAGTCGCGCCCCGGGTATGACCTCATAAAACCGCTGACAATTCATTAGATTGATTGAAAATTTCATTGGTTTGTCAGCGGAAATTGTAGAGGTGGTGCCGTGTTCGAGTTTAACGGCCTGAACATCAACTGACCCAAGACTAAGAATGTCTATAGATATTTGGAGCAAGGTTGCATCGTCCGGCACTTTTGCTGTTAACGAAACAATGCCATCATCAAAAATTGCTATATCCGGGTCTGCAATGGTTTGATTTTGTGTCCGTATCGAAATATTGACCCCTTGTGCAACGTTAACATTTGCCATCCGAGCTGATGCTGTTATGGTTTTCCCGCGATATGATTCTGGAAATTCAATACGTTGAAGCAGAGTAGCTGACGAAACGCCAGTTCGTGTAAGCCGAATTGCCCCTGCGATTATCGTCAGCGTTGCACCGGCAGTAATCATCCACCTATCTATCGAATACATTAATGTTGCAGATGTTGTATATGTGGCCGCTCCCCTCTGATTCACAACCGTACTCAACGCCGCAACAGGATTAGCCCCTGTAAAATCAGCGTTATGGAGTAGGTTGGGATTAGTACCGCTAATCCGCATTGTCTCAACCCTAACAGTGTGTTCATCAACATCAAACGTAAACCTATACACAGTAGAATCAGCACCAATAGAGTACATCACAGTGTCTGAAAACCCTTTATGATGAGTAATCTGCGCACCGCCCAACTCAATGATGATACTACTCGGCTTATCCCAATCCAAAATACGAAATACGCCGTCTTCTTCTACGTATTCCAGTCCGCGATTAACAGCAATTACAGATTGCAGCGCTACGCCCTCGAGTTCTACCCAAGTTTGCCCCATCGCACCATGTACGGCATTTGTCGGCGCGGATGGCATTTTTTCGGCGAGTGCCGCCTCGGATGCGAAGCCTGTGTGTCCGCTGTGCGCAAAATCCAGATTTTCAAGTTCCGCATGATTGGTAACGCCTTTAATATTCCCCGCATCTTCGTGAATTTGTTCTATATTTTCTTGCATCGTGTTAAAAACACTAGCCGTAAGCAAGCTTGATATTTGAGTTCCGTTCTCCCAGTCAAGCGGGATTTCGCCTTCTTCTATCGCCCGCGAGACCCCCGTAAGCATCCCGGGTTCTTTGCCTGTGTATCGGACGGTTTCCCTGATTATGCCGTCCCATTCGCCCAACGTTGCCACATTTGGCGCGGGCGGGAATACATCATCGCCTGAATTATCAACCTCAATCACCGTGGATGTGGCTGTGAGCGGTGCTGTTAGATGCGCTATCGGCGAATTTGGCACAGCGCGGTACATCGGTTTTAATGACCTCATTCTGTAATCCACTCCACTCTTTCAATAGGAAATTCCATTATGCCGCCGCTGCTGTCGAATATTTTTACGGTTTCATATGGCTCTAGCGTCTCGCGATGCGTGTCGAAGGTTGCTACGACCGCTTGTATATCTGCGTATTCATGCACACCGTCCACGATTATCTTTGTAGGTTTCGAAATCCTCATTCTAAAAACTCCCTTTCTGCCATGAACATGCCGCGCCCGCGTAACGTAATTTGTACATAAGCCGGAACATTCGGCACTATTTCGAATCTGTGGTTGAAATTCCTTACTATATCGCCGCCCGCCCCTGTCATCCACTGCTCTGCCCGCCCGCTGAATGTGCGCCCTTGCACGGTTTGGCGGTCTTGCCCGTTAATCCTTATCGTGAACGATTCAGGGTTTCCAACCCCTTGTATACCGGGGTCGAGTTGGTGAGTGTGCGGAAAAAAGTGTTGATGGTCTGCCATACTGTGCGTGTGGTTGCCGCTATTCAGTGTTGCGCTAGGTGGTGTGCCTTGGGTTAATGAAGCGCTTGGCGGTGTGCCGGGTGTTATAGCCGGAAGGCTGCCTTGCGTAAACGTGCCGAGACTTCCGGCCAAAAACGTTCCCCCGCCGCCGTCTACGGCAAGAGTATTATCTAAACTCAAATCCCTGATTCCGTTTTGGAGCTGTTGGTCGTTCCCCCACGCGCCCGCGGACAAGCTTGCTAATGGAAACCCGTTTATGTTTTGAAGCTGTACGGACGGACGTCTCAACTGCACGCTCCCGGTCAATCTGGCGGGTGACGCTGTGAAGCTTGGGAGCGACCTGCCTGTAAGGTTTGGTAACTGCCCGCCTGATAAGGTCGGCATTGTCCCCGCGTTAAACGTGAGGGACGGCATCGAGCCGGAACTGAATGTGAGGCTGACATTATGCCATCCGGTGTTATGTCCCGCCGTCATTAATCCTGTTCTGTCGGTGTTGGGTTGCTCTGTACGCCTGTTCGCTACATTTATTTCAAACGGACGTACAGTTACTTCCAACCAAATAAAATTAATAATCCGCATATCTTCGAAAACAAAAAACGGCAAAAATGCCGCTCTTGTGGGTGTTGCGTTTTCTCCGTTATACAGTTGAATCGGCACCGTCACACCTTGCGCATACGTTGACTCAATCCGCACCCTGTTTCTTAATTGCAAAACCTCGTCGGCAATATCGCGGGTACGATTAGCGAGTGTGAGCTTGACGCCCCTGCCCTCGTCATGATTCCACTTGATACCTGTGATGAATGTCTTTTTGAACCCAACAATTTCAACCAACCCGCCAAGCCGCGGCGTGCTGAATGGGTCGCCGTCCAGTTGGATTAAGTCCACTTCGTATTCTTCAAAGGGGGTCTGTGACTCATCCAATATCGCCTGCCCTACTTCCTTTAGGCTTTGTGGGTTTCGGAAACGTCTATCGGTAAATGTGCGCTCTATTGCGTTGGGATAGCGGTCGAATATGTGCGGCGGTGATTGCAGATACTCTATGCCGCCATTGACATCAGCGATTGTCAGACGATTTGGATATTCACCATATCCGTAACAAAAAAGCCTTGTCACAACTGTTGTCTGGTCGCGCCGCCTGGTTGCTCTTATTCGGTTTTTGCCCTGCTCTACGTACATATCCGGGTCAGCATCAGGGTTAAGCCGGATAAGGTTCAAAACAAATGGGTATCGGTTTGTGTCAAATGTCCACTGAAACGGCGCAACAAAGTGGTGAGGAACATCCAAAATAGCCGCTAGGAGAGATTCGCCCATAAACCCATACTCGAAATTGAAGTCAAAATCACAACGACCTAACACCCAATTCCGTACTTCTTGCAGGGCAAGCAGTTGCCGAATAACGGCAGCCGTTGTCCCGCCCGCCCCGGCACCGCCGATAGTGAAAGGTCGTTGGATAGTTTTATCGCCAAGCGTAGCAAAAACGTGTTCGCATCGGTATTCCCATTCTCCGGTTTCGGTAATGGTCTTACCGTCCATCATTATCCGATAAAGTTCACCACCTGGATTGCGGACGTAGTTTAACGGTTCACAATATCGGTTTTTTGGGTCATTGTATGGCAAGGTAAAGCCGATGTAACTAAGAGTATTTATGCGCTCATCTTCTTTGACGACAAAGGCGTTTTCGAGGTCGGCGATTTCCTCTCTGTTTTTATCGAGGATGATTATTTTGTTAAATCCATCTATCATGATAAGTCACATCCCCGGTCAGTACGTCAACGCCTTGGTTATTTATAATCAAGCGCGTTGTATCTCTATCGAAATGAATCCAATCGCCGCTAAACCGCGGCCGTATATTAATCGTTTCGCCTTGGTATGTCAGCAGCACGGTAAAATTGTTTGAATCTATCCTAACCTCGCCGCCGGGCGGGATTTCGGTGTCCAACGTAAATATCAGGTATCGGCGCAACCCTATGCTAACCATTGCGTTTACAGCTTCATAATGGCTCCGCTCGAAGTTTACAAACGTGCCTAGATGTGTGATATTGCCGAGATTTTCGGAATGCTCAATAGAACGCCGGATAAACATACCGATATGAATATCTCCATCGAGCGCTTCCGAATGATTCACTATGCGGTGGATAACCGCGCCGAGATGGATATCGGCGGCGATGTTCTCCTTGTGCCGTATAGCTGACCTGTTGACAAAGACGCTATAATCTAAGGGTGTGGCATCTAGCTTCTCGCTGTGATGTCTTTCGAAATTTATAAACATCACATAATCAATAGATTTCGAATCCAACCGTTCGCGGTGAGCAATCCGGATTCGGTCTATGAAAAACGGCGCCCCTATTACAGCAGACACTCTCTCGCTATGCCGAATAGGCTCTCTGTCGATAAAACGGGTTAATCGCCGAGGTCTATTGAAACCGGAACGATTGAACCCTGCATAGTTGAAATGCGCCATATTAATCCACCTTTTTTAGTCATGGTCGATAGTAAAACGCCCCTCGAATATCCGACCAATATACGCCCTATAAACTGTTATAGGTTCTGGATTTGCCGAGAAACTTGCGGTATTTGCCCCGGTAGCCCCTCGCATCACGCAATCATAATTCCATTCGCCCAGTGTGCCTAGCGGAGTAGGAAATTGAGCAACTCCCTCATTAGTGATGGTCATTAGTTGCGTATCTGGGTTTATCGCGGGTGCGGCAAATGACAGTGCTGCCCTACCGGCGCCATCGCCGCTAAGCTCGAACCCGCCCGCTTCCGGGTTGCCGTCAAACATCGCGAGATGCGGAACAAACCCTTCCAACGTCTCGTTGCGTAAAGTATTCAAATATGCAGCCCTAAATTGGTCGGTGAAATTACCGCGGCTAATGTATGTGATGTCCCCGGCTAAGATTGTCGGCTGACGACCGGGCGATATTTCAAGCGGTCTGGTTAGGTTGCCTCGCAAAATCATATTCCCGGTGCCGGGTACGGCACTGTCGAATATGCCTATGTGGCGTACAGGTTGTGTACTCTGCTGCGACTCCGGAAAGGTTATATCATACATGCTCCGTACAGCCAGATTCCCTTCAAACAGCGCCGGAGGTGAAAATACGACCTTTTGCCCGGCGTACCCGGCATAGGCAACTTCAATGCCTGCCGTACCGCTATCGGTTGGGTCGGAGATATAAAGCCGGACGTATAAGTCGCTGTACCCCGGAAGCGGTATGCCTCTGTATGTGTTCAATACTTGTCTGGAATAATGGTGCGATGCGAAATAACTCATTTTTTTCGTCCCTTTCAATTAAATCAGGCTTAGAGCCGTAACGGTTATGTTGCGGATGGGTTGGTCGGTATTATTGATAAGGCGTATCAATGTCGGTGTTGATGCTGTGCCTCTGTAGTCGATGTCGGTTTCTTCTGATGATATAGGCGTTGTTGTCTGCTCGCTGTACGCGAATGGGTCGGCACAATACCACGTTAACCTAAATTTGCCGTTAGGCATTTCGTTGCCATCCCAACGGTTGATAAATGTGATTAATTCTGACCTGTTGTATACGGTTGCGTTATAATGCTTGTCAGGTTCGAAGTCGCGAATTAGCCTATCTTTCCCGGTCAACCACAGCGCCATTTCCCTGATATCGTGTCGGTTAATTGGTTTTTTCCAGAAACATTCCATTTCCAAGGTCTGCGGGTCGTGTACATCGTTCTCAAAGTCGTACACGCCATCTCGAAAATCGATTTTCTTGTGTGACTTTCGTTTCCGCGTATTGAATGGTTCATCTGGAATACTGGCATACAGTCCGTATTCATCACTCGACACGCCTTTGAAGTTGAATGTAAATATTTTCATCCTACACCTCCGCAAATCCCGCGCCGCGTAGGGCGTCCATAACATTTTGATGCTGTATACGCCCTATACGTTCTTCTAGCTCGTAGATATCGCCTGTGTACCCGGAAAGGTCGAAGTAATTATCGCCCATGTGGATAGTAGCGGTTCCTCTTTGTTGTCCTGCGGCTTGCCGGGGAACGAATGCCGCGGTAGCGGCAATATAGCCTATATCACGCTCGAACTTGCCAAACGCCATATCCGGTACTTGCGCAAATGTCTTGCTGACCGTGTCGTATACATCGTCTGCCATTTTCTCAATTCCGACTAAGTACCCTTCTGCGGTGTACTTTCCGAAACGCTCAAATAATCTCGAAGGACTATTCATTTGTAATGCGCTTTGCATAGTTTGCGCCACGGACTGCACAAAAGCATTGACCGAATCCATGATGCTGCCCTTCATGGAACTGATACCGTTTTGGAATCCAGCCATAGCCTGTTGCCCGGCGGATTCCATTTGCGGTGGTAGTTGTTGCATGATTTGGTCAATGGTCTGTATCTTGACCGGGAAAAATTGTTGCGTGAGCGCGGAAAGCTTCTCTGTCCAACGCCTCATTGTGTCGTAGGCTTTTTGGAAGATGTTGTCCATGTTGTTAGGTAGGGGCGAAAGTTCATTGTCCATGGCCAAAACCATGTCATTAGTCGAACGTGTTGCTTTTTTATAGTTGTTACTTAGCCATAACTCTAATTTGTTTGTTCCTGCATCAAATATCGTTTGCATCCTATCTGATAACGGCGATAAGTTGTTTTCTACACCGCTCACAATATCGCTTGCGCCGCTTTCGGCTGTATTTGTTGCTTGCGACAACCAACTTGTTATTTTGCTAATTGCGGCATCAACGGTGTTTTTTATTCCTTCTGCAAACCCTAACCCTATACCTTTGCCAATCTCGATAAATACTTTGGATGGAGAAGAAGATTGCAACACATCACGCGCCGCTCGCTCAACGTCTTCTGCCATTGTGCGAGAAGCTAGTTCCGCTAGATATGCATGTTCATCAATGCCTCCGGCAAAACCTTCAGCAACACCACCACCAAGCCCATCAAAATTCGCACTTTCAATAGCGAAATACATGCCATGTTCAATGTTTTCTATAAGTCGGCTGGCCGCTTCAATTACCTCTCTATCGTAACCAAACACATCTACCATTTTGCTTGTTACAGCTTCCATGGATTCACCGATTGCGGGTGCAAGCTCATCAAAAACGCTTTCGATATCATCAACGAACATTTGAGCGATTGCCGGGTCTTCTCTGGCCATCCGTATTAACTCTTGAGTAACGTTCTCGTCAAAGCCCTTTCTTGCTAATTCATCGGTAATAGTGACGATGTTATCAGCCCAATTTCTAGTAATTTTGGCGTTGTTCTGCAATGTTTCTGCCATACCAGAGATAGAGTGTTGGGTTTCATCGCTCATTTCATTGAAGGCATTGACCACTATGCTAGTGAGTCTTTCGTGTTCTGCGCTAAGCATATTCAAATACTCATACGATACATAGAAAAAATCCCGGTAAAGCCCGCCCGCTCGGTTAAGGGCGTTCTCGGTTTCATAGGCAAATTCTTGTACAGAACCCACGTTTGTTTTCATACTTTCGGCAATTATGTTAGAAACATAGTCAAACGATTGGCCTAAACGTTCTTGTTCTTCTTGAAGTTCAGCGGAAACTTCTGCTAAACGCTGTGTTTCTCCTACTAAGGCGCGGCGATTTGCGCGATTAGTATACTCGCCATTTGCTATTTTTTCGTATATCGCGATATGTTGTTCGTTGACCCTTGCAAGCTGTTCCTCGACCATAATTTGTTCGCGAGCAATTTCAATAGAACGTTCTTGCGCGGCGACGGCTCTTGCTTGCGCTTCGCGAGCATATATTTGTCGCTCTATAGCTTCTACGGATTGGCTTAGTAGGCCTGTTTCCATATCATATTGAAGATTAAGCCCCTCCATTGAGCCATTAAGCATTTCAACGTAAGCGGCCATTTGCCGCCGCTGTTCCATAGTTTTGTACTCGACTGCGTAAAGTTCTTCGATGCGCTCTAGCAAGCTACGAGAAGCTCCAACTTCTGTCGCTATGTTATCAATCCGTTTTTGATGGGCGTTCGCACTTGTCTCTAAAGCAGAATTTAGCCTTTCCGTAGAGCGAATTAACATGTCGTTTTCGGCAATCAAAGCTTGTGTATCCTCGCTAGTACGATTCAGCCATTTTACAAGAGCGATGGTCGCACCTGTCAGAGCAATAATCCCAGCAACAACAGCACCGATAGGGTTTAGCTTCATTGCGAGGTTTTTAGCCTTCTGTGCTATAGTTGCGGCTTTGGTTGCTACGGTCTGCTTTGCAACTGCTGTCGCATGTGCTTTTTCTGCCATCGCCGCCGCTCCTGATGCTTTGAATTGCGCGGCTTTTGCCGTCGTTCTTGCTGTCGCGGCTTTTGTTGCGTATGTTTCGGCTATTGCTGTTGCATTGGCCGCCGCCGCCCTTGCGGATTCAGCCCCCGCTCCCGCTTTATTAGCCGCTGTTTGAAGTTTTTGCGCGACGGCGCGAGCTTTTTTGGCTTTTATAGCTAGTTCGTCCGCTAGTATTTGCTTGTGTGTGGCCGCTGTGCGTAATTTTTCTGCCGCGCTTGATAGTCTTGTAGCTTTTTCCAAAGCGGCGGTTGCTGTCGCCTGTGCTTGTTTTGCGGTGGTTAAACCTTTTAACGCGGTGGCAGCCTTCTGAACAACTGTGTCAATGGAAATCGCGATTTTATACGCCTTAGTAGCCGCTACAAGCCCTAAAATAAGCGGATACAAACTCGTAGCCGCGCGGATAATCGTTGTCAAACCGGAGGCTAATGTAGGAAGCACGTTCAAGGCAAATTCTCCGGCGCGTGTTGCTAGGCCAACAATAGCCGCCATCAATTCCGAGATAGCGGCTCCGAGTTCTTGCACGATTGGGTGTAAATCGCCGCCGTCTCGCAACCGAATAGCGAACTCACTAGCCCTTTCTGCCGCTGTCCCAAGAGCTTCCGAAACATCAGCATTGATAATGTCGAAAATGGTTTTCAATGCATCTTGTCCCGCCGCTTGAATGGTCATCAAGGAACTACCGAAACCTTGATTGTTAAGCGCGGCCATTTCAGCGGCTACACCATAAGCGGCAAAGGTCGGAATTACTTCGTTCTGGATTTCTTCTGCAAGATTCATAAACTCGAACCACGCGGCTTGTTGGGTTTGTGTCAAAACATACGCTACAATTCCGGCTTGCCGAGTGCTATCTTCATATTCGTTCATTGCTTTGGCGAGTTCAAATAGTTGTGCTTCGTTTAGAGTCATGCCCTCATAAAACTCGAAAGACAGGCCATTCATGACGTTGGTGTGATAGGCTAATCCGCTCATCATGTCGGCAAAATTCCCAACACCTGTGGCCGCTTGCATCATAATCGTACCCATGCCACTGTAGAGGTTCGCGCCACGGATGCCCGCTTGATACAGCCTCGTCAAAATAGCAACATTTGTTTCAGATGATGCGCCAAACTGCTCAAACGCCGGAGTCATGCGGAACACGTAATTTTGTAAATCCGCAAGCCCTATACCGCTGTTTTTGATGCCAATGGTGAATAAATCAACATATTTTTCTGCGTATGAGCTATCTCGACCAACCTTCAAAAGATAATTTCCAACAAAGTAAGCGGCTTTGCCAAGGCTGTTACCAGTAGCAGCGGCTAATGTCATCGCGCTATCCATAAGCTCAATATGATGAGCCGCATCCTGTCCGGAGACCGCTATTTTGCTGCTGGCTTTTGCTAACTCTGCGGCTGTAAAATTACCCTCTAAGGCGGTATCTCGAAAAGACATAGCGAGTTTTTGAACATCCTCATCTGCCATTCCGGTGCGGGACTGGATAGTGTTCATTGAGTTTTCCCAATAACCACCTGTACGCATTGCGGCGGTTCCGATGCCGAGCATTGCGCCACCTATAGCTACCCCCGCGGCGGCAACAGCCTTACCGACAGCGGCAAAGGACGCGCCGAAGCCTCGACCTTGGTTTTCGGCTTGATTTATGCCTCTGTCAAACTCGCTAGTGTCGAGACCGATTGTCGCAAATACGCTGAATAGATTCATGAAATCGACCTCCGTTTTACATAAAAAAACCGCCCTACCAAGGACGGCTTATCTATTATCTGAAAAAATACTAAGCAAAACTATTTGACATCCGGGAATATTCTTTGATAAAATAGGGTAGAAATAAAAAGCGCAAGCCGTTGGCGGCGTTGACTAAACCAGAGTGACTATATTAACAGCCGAAACGAGAATAGCCGATTACCTGCCAAGGGCGGCTATTTCTCGTTTCCTTTATATAACAAATACGCGAGAATTACTAACGCGAACGTAAGAAGCAAGTAAATAACCTCGAACAATGTCATATGGCTTCACCCCCTTTCAAGGGTTCAGCCGGAAACGCCGCCACACGGCTTGCTTGTTTTAGAGTATACGACTATTTCTTTTCTTGGTCAACGCCGGGCTATTTTACTTTCCCTTCAAATATATCCAGTACATCATCCACCGTGTACTTAGGCGTTTCTTTCTGTATCTCCTTATTTACTACATCCCAATACCTAGGAATATTCTTAGGAGCATCTTTAACGTTCCCCCAAGCCCCATACATAGCCATATCAGCCATATAATTATCTCGGCGGGTTTCATGGAGGTACTTGCTTTCCAGATAAAAAGAAAGAGCCTCAAAAGGAATAGGCCCAACTTCGGCTATATATCTGATTGCGTTTCGGTCGCCAATCGCCGCAACTGTGGAAAAAAACGCAGTATTTTTTCATTGGTGATAACACCAATTCCTTTGTCAATAAGACCAAAGATATCGTTAGATTCTTCGATTTCATCAACTGTAGTGCCATCCAACACTGCAAGCACCCGCAAAGCGCGGTCGTATTCTGCGTTCAGGACGAGGCTCACTATTTCTTGTAAAAAAGCAAACCCTTTTTCCGTTGTTTCTTCATTGGCTTCTTCGAGTGCCATAACAGCTTCTACTCTAGCTTTTTCAGCTGCCCTAACAGCCGCTTCGTCGCCATTTAACGCCAAGGTCTCGGCATTCATAACATTTAGCCGCGCTGCTCTGGCTTTTTTTGCTTTTTCGCCGCCGCTTTGTGCCGCGTAGATTTTTTTCATCAAATCAATAATCGCATTCGCATCCGGCAATATTGCTAATAACGCCTCGCGCTGCTTCTTGGCGTTCCAGTTAAAAAACTCCATACCCTACCCGCTTTCTAAACTTCGTCAGTTGTTGTTATTGTTACGGTTACAGGGGTCTCGGCGCCAAGCGATAGCGTAACCTCATAATCATCGAGCGCGTCATGAACTACCGCTGCTGTTGCATAGTTGATTATCCCGTTAACAGTATCTTGCACCCATGCCGTGCGGGTCGTTTGGTCAGACTGTTCGGTTATAGGGATTTCAAACGATGCATTTACAACGGCGACTCTGTCCGCTTCGAGCTTTTCGGCATCTGTCATACCCGGCGTTGGAGGCGGTGTAGCCCCCGGCATTGGGAAATTCCATATCTTGTACGCGCCGTACTGCATATCTTCGAGCTGCGCCGCCGTGCCTACGAAATTTAGTGGTATTGTCGCGCCTGTGGTGCCTGTAGTGAATGTCGTATTGACTTCATTAATCTGGAGCGCATTCAAAAGCACATTCAAACGCAGCGTACCATCGTTTTGCGTAACTGCATGTACGACCGTCTTGAAATGTTCCGGCAAAATCTGATTGTGCGAACGCAGTGCGCCCGTCTCATCAACAAACGCCGTAGGAATAATTTTTTGCATGTTCTCAAATGTGATTTCTTGAATCGTACAAGTGAGCGAGGCATCAATAGCGCCCATCCGCATAAGTCCGATAACGCGGGATATGCGGTCGTTAGTTTCGATATCTTCGATGTTGTGGTCGATGATGAAATTGTAATCGCCAGTAGTTGCGCCGAGTGCTTTCCCCTCCGCGTGCCAATTGCGAAGCTTTGTCACTAGGTCGCCGTAGGGCATATCACTGCTCATGCCCGTAATATCTACATCATAAAAAACAGTCCCCACGCTTGGGAAAAAATTACTTCCGCTTTGCGGGGACAGCGGTGACTCTCGGTACGGTTGTGTTGACATAGTCTGTTCCTCCTTAGAAATTTTAATGACTTATATAACTTTCAACGCTAAAATTGAAAACCGCCCTAGTTACGGCGGCATCTTCGTCTCTTAAATATGAAAAGTTTCCGAATAGCATTCGGATATAACCGACATCCGGGACTTTTAGTATAAGCCCCTCGTTATTCGGCGGGATGTACTTGGTTAATTGACGTAATACATCGTTGGTCAGTCCCTTGAAGCCCGGCATGGCGGGTCGCCTGTCCCAAATGCTTGCCGATGCGACCATACCGCTGCGGAATTGCGGTTGGATTATGGGATAGGTAATCGCCGGGTAAGGTGCGGGAGAGATTATCTCATCATCCGGGAACGCCGGAATCAACCGCCCGGTAAATGCATCCACAAACCCGCCCCCAGTTGGGATATTATTTTCATCAAGCCCACTCCAGAACTCATGATAGAGTAGTGATATTTCGGTCATGGCGCCCCCCTTTTTTGCAATAAAATAACCGCCTAACAGCGGTTTTTAACAGAGTCAAAACCGACTCCTTTACCTACACTCACAGCCCTCACCACACTCAACGCAGTCACACGAATAAAATATTTCCGGCGCGAAACAGGTAATTTTCTCATACTGCCCTTGGGGGAGCGTGAAGATATTATTACATGTGCAGCAGACAAATTCCTTTGTGCCGTCCGCGCTGCAACCTTGCGGCGGGATGTATTGGCTTCGTCTCATATTGCATCAACCTCCTTGCAGGCTGTGAGTATTTTGGGAATTTGAACCGCAATCCAGTCTACAAGCCGCTCGTCCGTACTGTAACAGTCAAGTCCGCTTTCATCGAAAAACGCATGAATAATCTCATGTCTAAGTACCTCCACTTTGAATACTTCACGCTGCTTGCCTACATCAACTCGCCTGCCGGGCAGCAAATCTTCGTTTATTGAAATTGTTTTTAAGAACGAATTAGCTTCCCCCGCCATATTGTCTGCGTCGAAATCTTTATCGGTCGCATTGAGATTAACAGTATAGTCAGTGCCAAGTATGTTGATATTTTTCTTCATAACGTACCTCCAATAATATGCGGGTCAAGTTCCGAACTCCTAAATCGTTCCGCGTCAGCTTCCGCTTTGCTTCGGCTATAGACCTCCGCGACCCATCTCTGAATCTGAACCGTAGTTTCCGCATCCGATTGCAATTCATCGGATATCAGCTTGATAACAATTCCGCGCTCTGGGTCTTCCAGTGTGTCGTTCAATAGCAGCCGGATGCGATTGCCCTCGTTGTCCACATGCTCCTTGTCGCAGGCGAATATACCGCGCCCGGCTTGGAACATTTGAGTAGATATGTCCTGTTGGGCGGGAATCCAGATGCCTTGTAGAGATGCTTTAACGCCGAACTCTTTTTGAGGAATCTCTGGAGGCCGGAACGGCGGGAATGGGTTAGGTATCATGGTGGTTACAATTCCTAGCAAATTCCATTCCCTGCGACGCTGTTCTTTGCGCAACCTAGTTTTTCTTCCCATTGGCATGTAGTTAACTCCCTGCCTTTTTACGTTGGTGTTGTTCCCAAGTCAAATACGGCTCATCTTCACGCGGGAAATAGCGGCTTAGCAAGCGTGATGTCTTGTTGAAAACCGCTATTTCCCTATGTTGTGCCGCCCTAGTCCTTGCAGCCATCAATCCCTTGCGCGAGTAGACGTACTTTCCGCTGCCACGCGGACGTTCCATTTTCACAATGTATCGCCTTAGCTTATTATCGCCGCTTCCGGTAATTAGCAAAAATGCACTATCGGGCATCTTTGCTCTTTCGGTTTGGCTTGATGGAGGATTCCAACGTGCGGGTTCTCTGTAGTTAGCCATCTTCCAAAACCTCCAACGGGCAAAACGGGGCGCGGGACGCTGTGTATTCCAACGTATCTTTTTTTACAATGCAACACGATGAACGGCGAGTGTCATCTAACACAGCCTCATCTTCATCTCGCCACAGTTTACCCACGTTATCATTCAATCGGCAAACGCCACACGACACAGGCAACGGAAATTTCAGCACTGCAATTTTATCAGCCATTCTCACACCTCAAATCTTAAAGGAATTAAACATCTTGCGCCATTCGTCCAACCGCGAAGCAAATAATTTCTCCCACCCTGCGGCAACGCCGTTAGCGTCCGTGGCATAGGTAGCGCTCCACTGGTCGAGTCCAACTACTCCCTCTGACTCGCTTTTAAGGCTAGATGGCGCGTTCGCCGGGTCTTCCCGCCACGCATGTATCTCCCTTGCAAGTTCTAAGAAGCCGACCGGAAGCAATACAGCGTATATTGTAGCTTCAAACTCACCGTCAGCAACAGCTTTCTCGGCGTTCGTACCATTCGACAGCTTAAAATACCCGCTATCCGGCGGGGGCGGGATTAACGGGTATTCAAGTTCTGGCACTTCCGCAAGCTGATACAATCCGTTATGCCTGCGGCTATCAGCTATGATTAACCAGTCACCGACAAACCAGTCGCCGTTTAGGCGGGTGTTACCGTTCTCTACCGTGAACGTGCCGCGCAAAGGGTCGGATTCGAAGAAGCACCGAATATCCCGCATGATTGCTAATATAGTTAGGTTCAGTGTCATGTCGTTGCATTTTGGACAGTTCATGCGATACCTCCTACAGTTCCGCGCTAATCACAAATGAGTTATTAGTTACAAACGCTTGACCAAAAACTAACCGCTCGGGTCTGCCGTGTACGCTCGCAGGCAACGTCACTTGCCCCATCTGGCGCGTAGTCGTTGTGTTTGAAAATGTCAGCGGCGTTTCTTCCATGTTTAAGATAATGCGCTGTCCCGCAATTTGCAATGTAATTGAACCGGTCGCATTACCATTCAACAATGATATTGATGAAGGGTTTGCCCTCAATTCTACAGGTAAGTCAAATCTAAAAAACAATCTCCCATCATCATGAATCCAAATGTTGAAAAACGTAAACGGTTGTAATACGTACAGGCTTCTTTTAGCTTTCGGCAATTCCACAGCATGGTCTGCGGGCGGGTCGAGATGTAGAGTGGATGTCATGCCTAGTTCGAGCTTTGCCCTTTGAATAGTCCTTGTCGCAGGAACGCCACCACCAATTCCAACCCAAAATACAGGGTCGGTTGCGACATTCGGTTGCGTGAATGTCATTACAGCGGTTGTAAATTCAGCACTTGCGGGGAACTGCTGTGAAACAAATTGCACAGCGTTATTTTCATCACTAAACCAATATGCTAACGATATCGGAGCATCACTACGATAAATCACCGATAATGTCATTGTTTCGCCCGCATATAAGTGCGGGTTTTCAATACGCTGCAAAAACGTCAATCCGCTTGACAATGCAATGCCATCGCCTGTAAGTGTTATCGTTCCACCCGCACTACCATTGCGCCAACCGTCTATCATGTTGATTGAAACGCCTGTATATGATGTCCGACCTCTTTGGTTTACGGGGTTGCGGAAATCCCGGTTGCGTAGAATGTTAGGGCGGGTTATGCCATTTCTTATTTCATTTTCCAAATTCATACCGCTGTCAATGGCTTGCCCTTGGGCGTTTAGTGTTACAACATTACCATTGGAAGCACCACTAACCAAGTCCATCTTGCCGCTAATATCAGTCTCAAACGTAGCTACTAACTGCCAAATAACATCACCGTTACTAGCTATGCTTTGTATGCTCCATACTTCCGCATTTTGCAAAAACACAAAATCGTTCACAGTCACGCTACTTGGCAATGCGCCAGTGTTTGCATAGTCAAGTTTTAATGTCGCTTCGTTTGCTACCGATATAGGGATTTTTGTACCTAATAGGCTTATTAAGTCGTCTTTGAAAGCAATCTCACGCCCATTTATAGTCATTCTTCCGTTATTACCATCCGCATAAGCATTGACATTAACGCTACCGCTCATGTCGAGGATAGCGCCATCACGCATATTGACATTTGCCATACCGCCCATGTTAAACCTTGCGCCATTACGAACGTCAATACGTCCATCTTCAATTACACGCAAAACAGCAACATTGTCTGGCTCTGGGTCGTCACGATTATAAGTCGTAACGCTCATGTCAATACCGCTTTCGGTTGCGTTATTGTTTCCGCTTCCAACATTATCAATGACAATTCGTGCGTTTTGCCCTATGCGAACGCTTGCACCGTGGTATATGTCAAGACTACCACCATCACGAGCTTGAATACGCCCACCATGAGAAACGCCCATAAACGGTGCGTTTGCACTATTATTTACGTCTACACTATCGTGCCCTGCCTGTATGCGTCCTCCACCTTGCATACGAAGCTGTGCGTTGTTGATAATTCTTGCTCCAACGCCTTGTACATCTGGAGGCTCGACAAAATTACCATTGCCGTCATCTTCCGTTTCGCCACCAATAATAAGTGAACCACCTTGTCTGCCACGGATAAATGTACCGTCTGACAAGTCAATGCGTGTGCCACCTCTTATGCTTACATTTGCGCTGTCTATAACTTCCAATCTTCCGCTACCACGGAAAATAGCAGTTGCGCCATGTTCACCAACAAAGGTAAAACTGTTGTATAAAATAACGTGTGCATTATGCCCTATAATTAAATGCGCCCCGCCTGTACGTGGTAAAAATTCTTGGTTATCTTCATCAATCGGCAAATTAGGGTCGAAGTTTGGGTTAGGGCGTTGTGGCATTGGCATTGACTGGTCAAAACCATCTACAAAGTTAGAATTTCCTTGTAGTTGCTGTTCATCTGGCAACCCGCCTGTAAGGTGTAGTAATTCTTGGCTTCCGTAGTCAATCCGTATGCGGTGGTCTGCACCGTTCCAACTTGTTAAACGCAAGTTAGCCGCTCTGTCTACAACAAGATTAGCCCTATCTCCAAATGCCAAACGTGCATATAATGTACGCTCGTGTTGTGGTACATCATCGTTAATTTCGTCTTTATTTAACGCAAGCATTTCTACTTGGCGCTCGGTTAAATCAAACTCCATGCGCCATGTGTCCGTAGGCTCGTAATTTTCATCTAGCACACGGTAGATGGATAAAGGCGTTTCTTGCAGACTGCCATCACCATCAAATGCGGGGATAGTATTTTCTTCACCATCAAGGATAATGTCGCCGCCACTAATAGGCACAATCATTACCGTAGCCGCCGTAGCAGTTACCGCCGTGACTTGCGCCTTAATCGTGTTATCTGCGTTTATAATTAAATCGCCAACCATCGGCGCAGGAGTTGTCGGTGTAAGAGTTGAAAACAATACCGTATCGGTTGCGCCAATAGCAGTATTGGTAAATGCGTGAGTAGTTACAAAGGTGAGTGCTGTACCGCCGCCTTTACCAGAAGCAATGCGCGTCAATACCCAAACGCTAGGCTCTGGCGCGCCATCAACAGGCGCAACGTAAATTCCCATTGAGCCTTGATAATCCGTAACCCACGTTTTTGAAGCGGCAAAATCCGCAAGTGTCGGCGTTCCGTTAAACCACGAAAGCGGTACAATCGTCCAAGAGTCATCACCGCCACTAAAATCATCGGATAGAAAATGCCCTGCACGTAATGACCGTGGCGTTGTTTGTTGTAGTACGGTATTCGTTTTTATTATTTCTTCGTCAAGTTCTTGTATTTGCTCCTGTTTTGCTTCGATTGCAATTGTTAATTGTTGCTGTAAGGCTTCGTCCCCGGCGTTTATTGCTTCTTCGAGGTCGGATTGTAGTTCGGATAATTCTTCGTATAGTTTTATAGACGTAATCATATCGGCAACTACCGCGGCTAAGCCCGCGTAAAGCTCTGTAAAGTTGCTATTGAGCGCATCTATTAACTGCTGTCCTGTTTGCCCCACTGCTGTATTCTGTCTAGCCATACGTCACCTCACGCCATCACTACGTTATTTGCCGTTATTACGCCATCTGCCAAAACTCTGTAAATCGTATTAGGCTGCCGCGGCGGTGGTGCGATAAAAAAAGCCACGGTCATGTCAAAGTCCGAATCGGCAAGTAACCGCCATGCTTCACGCCAATTACGCGGCGTTATCCCCGTGACGGTTTCGCAAATTCCGGCGAGATTATCTCGCCAGTTTCCGCGCGATATGCCGAACGAGGCCGCCCATATTTCAATTGATTCTCTTGCATTGGTGCCACCATCAGCAATTAGTTGGATATTTTTTCTCCAACTGTTGGCAGATGTACCAGTCAATTTCATAGCTACAGCCGCAACACTTAATCTCCAATTGCTCATAATGTCACTCCTTCGAACACAAACAAAAAACTAGCGGGTTTTACGCCGCTAGTTCGGTTATTTTTACACTATCCTTCGTTTTGTGGCTGTTCAGGTTTTTGAGGTTTTGCCGGTCTGCCAACTTTCGGCTTTGCTTCGTCATGCTCCGCTGTACCACTGACCCACTCATACGCACCATCGGCATTTTGCCGCAAGCGTAACGGTTCATTTGGTTCATATCTACGCATAATACACCGCCTTAGAAATTGAGTACGACAGATGCGAGCGCACCGGGTACAAGTACTCTGGCGCCATAAACACTCAAACCTTTAACGCCGTCGGCAAATCGCTTTTCCATGCGGAACGCTTCTGTCTGCACAATCTGCCCTGCAAATGTGGCAGCAAGCGGATGACCGGCAATAGCCGTATTCCCGCCCGGAGTTGTGTTTACTTCGTAGACTTCAAATCCTACAGCGCGTCCGATAAGCCCTGCTTGCAGTCGGTTCTCGGCTTGGCCGCTTCCTGTTGCTGTAAATCTGTCATCTTGTAAAAGCATCGAAATCGCTTCCGGCGGCAGTGCAACTCTGCGTTGATTGCTTGGCACATTATTTTTTACCAACACTTGGCGCAAGCCGACCAACACGCTAAACATCATATCAGCATTCGTCACGCTGACGGGCGGCAGTACATTCGCGGGCGCAACCCCGCTGTTCAACACGCCAAATAGCCAAGTGTCTTCTACCTCGGCAAGCTTAAACGCGCTGCGCTGCATTGCGCTGTCCATAAGACCAGACCGCGCCTGCGCCGCGTCAACATCATCCACTTGGAAGTTAAATGATTCTGCTTGGTCTATGCGCAAATCCTGTCCGACCGTGGACAATTCTTCCGGGGAATCCATGTCCTGATTCGGAATATAGGTTGTAATGGTTGGGTCGCTAATTTGGTTAATGCGAACCGTATCACCATAATTTCGTATTTCGCCAACGTAGTCTTGATTAAAAAAACTACGCGCTACAAGCGTATTGTCGAGATGTTCAAGCAGTCTCGCACTCCACACTTGCGGAATAAAGCTAGTAATAGCCATATGTTATACACTCCTATCTTTTTAATCTTTCAATGCCGCTTGCACCGCTTCCCAGTTTTTATTGATATCAGCCGGGGTCATATTTTTGACCTGCTCTCTCGTTAAGGTTGCAGTGCTTCCGGTGGTATCTTTCGGCGGCGTCGCAGGTTTAGTACCAACAACCTCCGCAGTTGTGAAAACATTAGCGTGTTCGACCTTAACGCTTGCGGAAACCTTATCCCAGTTCTTGATTGTGTCACCATCTAGCTCCACATCGTCCATGTTCACGGCGAGCGCAACTGTGTTAAGAAATTTCTCGTTTGCGCCGTCTGCTTTTAATTGCCGAAGAACCGCCTCGCGCTTATTGCGCTTGGTTTCGGCTTCACCGTGGGTTTTAACTGTGGCTTCGTGTGCGGCTTTTTCGTCTGCCGCGGCTTTTTGGGCTTCTTCAAGCGCTGTTTTGTGTGCTTTTTCCATTTCGGAAATAGTCGCTTTCAGTTTCGCGGATTCGCCCGCTTCGTCGTCGGCAATTTGTTGGTTGGTTTCCGTCAATTCCTTGATTTCGGCTTTTTGCGCTTTTATCGTTTCTTTGTGTTCTGCTATTTGGTCATGCAGAACCTCAATGCTTTGTCCGTGTTGGTCAAGGATTTGCTGCATTGTTTCTGGGTCGATTCCTAGTCTTTTTAAGAACTCGCGTTTCATGTTTTCACATTCCTCTCATATTCCGCGCGACGCTTTTTTACATGGGTTTCGTCCATGCGCGTATCCAGTTTTACGCCGTGCATAACGGCATTGTCCATTTTTTAACGCTGTAGGACTTTAGCATTTGCGCGTTTTACGCCCGCGCGGGCAGCGTTTCGGTATAAAAAAAGAGCCTACCGCGCCGCCCGTGGCCTGGGCTAGCGTGGTTATGCTCGTTTTTATTAAAGCTGCAAACGTCTCATCTTAGAAACCCTCGCCCATCATATCCTGTACAATCGCGCGGTAATCTTCGGTGTGGTTGTTGAGATTATCACGAATAAAGTTACCCGGCGCAATGCCCCGGCGTGTACCTAATTCTTGAAATATCCCATAAAAGGCACCTATGCCATGTACAACTTCTTTATCTCGAGGGTTCACTTGACTATCCACGCTATTAACCATAGTACTAGTGTCAACGCGCCCAGATGCGCGAATATTCATCTGCGTTATTTCCGTAGCTTTTAGCCCTATAGCGGTCAGTGTGCGTGCAACATTGCTATCCACTTGCCGCTGTACATCAGCTCGGTGATTTGTAAATTTAACACTCATTTATGCCGCACCTCCTAATCTTGCTACCAAGTCGCGGTAAGCTTGTGATTCTCTGCTCACTGATACGACCGTTACAAATGTGCATCTGCAATTTATCACTTCGTTGGCTTCACCATTGGGGTCTAATGGGTACATCAACCCATTAGAAAACGGCTCATCTAGCTCTGCAAGCTCCATATTCATATGTTCATGGGTGTCACGAACACGCTCATCCAGAGTAGCCATCCATCGTTTTTTAAGCGGTATTCCCATGCCTTGCGCTTGGTACGCGCCAAGTACTTTTCCTTGATTATACGCTCGGATTGTTTCGGTTCTCGCTATTGTACGCGCTTGCCTCGCGGTCATGTTGGCTATATCTTGAACTCGCCGTGTTATCTGCGGTATGCTTTCGCCAAGGATTAAAGCCTGACCCAACTGGTCACGCAAACGATTTACGATAGTAGCGCTATCTCCGAGCCGCCCAATTGCAGTATCGTAATAAAATCGCCCGCGCAGCCTATCGCGCCATAATAGCGCCCCATCGCCGCGCCTAGCGATTTGCACTTGCTCCCATCCGGCAGGCTCGAATACCTCTCTAAAACCTACCTGTTGAAAGGAACCCTGAAAGCCCTCAATCGCTCCAAGCGGTGTATGTTCGCCGTTGAAAACCGCATTCAATGAGCTGCGGTTAATCAGTTGCATGTTCGCGGTTATGTCCAAATCACGCAGTTGCCGATTGATGCTAAGCCTAGTCTCACGATACCCGCCCGCGAAAATATTCAATGCCTCGCCGCTTATCATTCGCCTTGCGGTTTCATTGACGTTCGCAATTTCAGCGGCTATGTTGTTAACAACGCCGCCATGCCTTTCTGCGTTCCACATTAGGTATCGCTGCCCGGCCTCGTCTGCTGTCGCAAAGTTTCGCGCAAGGCGTTCTAATGCGCGGCGCTCGTTTGCTATCGCAGTGCGACTCGCAGCTGAATATGTAGCAAACAGTTGCCTTTCGAGGCTGCGCGCTTGCCTCGCGGCAACCCTATCCATAAGGCACCGCGAGCATAATTCTGTTATTCATCATCGTCACCCGCTATCGTTTCCGCTTCAAGGCGTGCTTTTCCGTATGCATCCACCGAAGCTTCATCCATCCCAATTTCACGAGCCTCAACCTCTGCCAACGCATCTTCAATCTCGTCAACTTCCATAAATGGAAGTTTTTCCATAGCTGTGCGCCGTCCGATTATACCTTCCCTGAATGCACTAATTACCGTGTTTGATACTTCTGCTATATTGGTGATTATTTTGCGCTTGAATGCCAAATCTGTAACCTCTTGCCCGGTAACGAATGTAATCAATTTCTGGCAGAAGTCGTACACTTCACTCTCGAACCGCGTTGCTGCATTATCCAAATCCGCGCTCATCAGCTGTATCTCCGTGGCCGTCCGAGTCACTCCGGCGACATTGGACACATCCATACCGCAGAAGTTCGCAACAATCAGCGTGTTAAGCAACCGCAAGGCAACAGAACGCGCCTCATGCGGAACTTCCAAAGTTTTGGGTTCGCCGTGCTGACCGTCCGTAGCTTTGAGATTCCTAATCGCATTCAAGGTTTCGACAACGTCGTCATCGCGGAAACTCAAATTTGACAAAACCCAATAGACCTCTGCTGTCTGGTCAATGACCCCGCCGAAGTCCGTGGATATTCGGTCGTAGCGGTCGATGTTGGCTTCCATATCCTCGGTAAAATCGCTGATTTTCTCCGGGTTAGCGTGCAGTGAGAAAATCGGTAGCTGTGTACCGGTTGGCATGTTGGGCGCTCTCGCACCCGCTTGCAGCTGTGCTTGATTTACGGTGTAAAACGGCTGCTTTTCTTCGTGGATTTGAACCTTGCCATCTTCGACAAAGAAATGAGTTTTTCCGGCTGTTGAAGCGTATTTTTCATTGGTGGTTTCGTACAGTTCGATATTAAGTATTTTATCGTCCCCGTCCTCAATCTCCCAAAATCTAACGCCTACAGTCATAGCGCCGGTAAATTTATCGTACATCGGCATAAATTCGAGCCGCGAGAACAGCGCGGATTCATTGCCCTTGTTACCTATCCAGTATAAATATGCCGCGCCGTGAGTAATCGCGTTTTCTCCTGCCCGCAATAGAGTGGTATCAAATGCCGCGCCAAGCTTCTCTTTGACCGTTTCATCCACATACAAGCCATTTACAAGGCTATACTGCGACTTTTGCAATACAAGCCTGTGAAAAATCCGTGTCTTGATGGGCTGCGGAGGCTCTGTTATTTGCTTACCGCTTGACGTTTTAGCAGCAGTTATTTTTGCGATGTATGCACCGATTCCCGTATTGCGCCCTTCAAGGTAAGCTTGTGCGCGCTTAGCTCGTTGGTAGGTTGGGGAAGCGATGTAATTATTTATTATCTCCGGCAACTTATTGATTCTCTCATCGGTGGGTTTGCTATAAAATTCGTTTGCTGATATCAAAGAACCCCACCACCTTATTATTTCCAGTTTGACATAATTTTTTCATGGTATTCTGATGTTGAGACTCTTTCCATCGCATACCGCGCAAGGTCAAGAAAATGGTTATCCTTGTCCGGGTAATCGGAAATCAAATCACCGTTTTTAGTTCGTGCCTGTTCATAGCTCGTGAACTCATTCGCGGCAAACGGACAACGCGCAGGGTCTATTATAATTTCCACCCGGCTTGCGAGCCATTTTAGACCGTAAGCGACGCTACCGTTACCTTTTTTGGCTTCACCGATGTTAAAGCCCCAACCTCGGAAATCTTTGATTGATTTGAGTTCTTGATTATCTGCGGTGATTCTAGTAGTTTTCCAGTCATCACCGATTTGGTCGGCGAAAGCCTTATTGTCCATGCCGTAGTAGACTACTTCGCGGAAGACATAGAGTTTCTGCGCACGCGAATCATAATACATCGCACCCCAGACATTAGGGTCAATTCTTGCTCCCCAGTCAATACCGCAGTAGATTTTATCGAACTTAGCGATTTCTTCGTCTGTAATTGTGCGTTGAGTGATATTTTCAAAAACGTTCGCGCCTGTCCCGGTGGCTTCGCCATCATATTCGTGTGAGTATGCGCGTGGATTAGTTGCTTTCAGGTGTTCCGCTAAATCATAAAACGCTTGACCTAACCACTCGAAAGGTGCATCCTTAAAATGGCTATGATGTATTAACCGTTGGGGATTTTGTGCGTATTCAATCGTATTAAGATGATGCTGTTTGCTAATCGGTGTATTATAGCTGTTTAGTACGATTCCGTCAGAACCGCCACGAAAAGCCGATTGCAAAATATTTCGCTTTGCTTCAGGGCTAATCTGGTCAGCTTCTTCAAACCACACCCAACCGATATTCATATCCTTTGGGGTTTTGAGCGACTTTATTTTGCCTGGGTCATCCGCGCCTCGGAAGTAAATTGTCTGCCCTGTAAGCTTGTGCGTTATCTGCATGGGATTGACTGTACAACGAAATTCTTCAGTCAAGCCTAGTTCGTCAATCGCCCATACGAGTGTAGCGTATACGCTATCGCGCATAGTGTCCTTAACAGCACGCACCACAAGTCCGCAATGACTTTTGTTGTACTTGATATCGTCAACACCAAAAAGCCCGCATGTTGACGATTTTAGCGAGCCGCGGCCGCCTTTTAAGTCGTATTCGCGGTATTTGCGGTTTCGTATATCTCTATAAACATCAATAAACGCTTTCCCTAAACTCTGTGAGGGTATTCCGCGCCACTCGCTCATTCCTTCCGCTATGCGGTTTTGGTCTTCGTGTTCTTTATTTTTTAGTGCAAGGATTGCATTGTTGTAGTTTTTGCGATGTACATTCATGGGGTCGAGTTCAAAATACCGCTCTAAAAATGCAAGAGATTTTTGCTTGTCAGCAAGTTTTATCTTTACACCCTCGCGCCCCTCGGAAACTTCTGTTATTAGGTTGCCATCGACCTCATAACTGTTTTTAAGACGTACCTCGTTGACGTTCTTGCGTGCTTCTTGCGCCTCTCCCGTTTCTGGGTCGAAGGTTAAGACAGGCTGACCGTTTTTCATTATCGGAACTTCTTTATTTTCGAACTCCACGAAGTCGGATATATCGGCGAAAGCTATGCGCATGTGAAGTTCGACTACATCGTTACCTCCGATATCCAGTGCAGCGTCCCGTATTTCCCGTAAACGGCGTAGTTCTGCTTTGATGTGAGGCTTTGTTAGATTTTCATAACCCCCTTGCCTTGCTGTGTCGTATGTTCCACCGTAGGCTTTCAAGTACGCTTGTGTTGCGTTCTTGTTTCCTGTGAAGAATCTGCAAAAATCTTTTTGCTTCGCAGTCAGTACTGTATTTTCTTCAACCGCTTCCGCAATAAGCTTATCGACCTTAGTGGCTTGGGTTTTGGCCGTAATCTTTATTGTTGTCACACTGTCACACTTTTCGCGTGTGACAGGTGTGACATCCTTCCAGTACCGCTTAGCCCATTGCCTCACTGTAGCGGGTTTTAATCCGTGCTTCTCGGAAATTTCGGCGCATGACATGCCAGATTGGTAGTCCTTAAAAGCGATGTCCCTAATGTTGTCCACGGCATAGTCACCACCTCCGACAAGCCTTACGCAGTAAGGCGATAAGATTAAGTTATGTTAGTTTTTTAGTATCTTTAGATTCTAGTAAATCTTTAAGAAAACAAAAAACGGCCGCGCGAAGCAACCGTTAATTCTTGACGCTAACATCATAGCACAAAAAAAGTCCGAAAAAGTCCGAACTTTTTTGCGGGTCAATCTACTGGTTAATTTTGCAGCATACGAAACAAAACTTCGTTATGTACATCAAAGCAAATCGAACGACTCATCTTAACCTCGCCCGGAACAAAATCCCAACTAAGCCCTTTGAAATATCTTGCTTCAATAACCGCATACTCATCATGAGAAAGCCTGCGCAGCATGTCGGTAAATCGCTGCTGTTCGTTTATTATAAGCTCTATCTCATCTAGCAACATTTCGACCCGTTTGTCAAAATCATCAACAATCTTTTGCGCTTTACGAGCCGTGGGGTCGCTTAGCACACCTGCTTTAGGCATACCGTCAAGAATAATGCTATCGACTTCTCTTAACGCGGCCGCCTGCTCCTTATACCCCTCAATTTCTTTCTTGATTCCTTGAATCTTCTCTGTCATGTAGGGATATTCCTTCAACAGTCTTTTTAAGCTCTTTAACTCCATACTCATCCTCCCGGAATTTGACATTTCCTAACAGTCTGGTAAAATAACGGTGTCGAGTGTTATTCTACTAGCTGCTTCCCTTGTGTGGGAGGTGGCTTTTTTAATCGTTTTTTGTCGACAAATAAGAAATTTTTCACAAGGTATTGCAAATTTACATCGTAGGGCATAATATATCTATATATCACATGGTCACAGCAAGACAGTAATCCAATAAGGTGATGCATTGAAGGAGCAGTAACGATGGGACAAATTAGCAAAAACTCCAATCATAATCAGCCTAACCGTAGCGACATCATACGGGATTATTCATCATGCCTTGTCGCCGTAAAATTTTCTAGGTCGTTTACCTCATTTGAGCGTAACCTCGATAAAGCTATTAAGGGGGTTTTGCACGATGGCAAAAAAAACACATCAACCAGAAGAAGCGGAGGCTACTGATTTTTTAGACGAGCCTCCACACACACAAGTTGGAGGAAAACTCGTGTCTGAAATCATGGGACTCGCTATAAGTGAACAACGGTTTATTTCAGAAACAGATAAAATAGCCGAGAAATTAACATCAGAGCATATAACCCAGATTATAGCAGCTAGTGAACGGGAAGACTCTAGGGCATTCACTGCATTCAAATGGAATTCGATTGTAAGGCTAATAGTCTTCGTGATGTCGTTGCTGTTTGTCGGATTTCTGTTGGTCTTTTTTCGATATTCTGATTATTTTGCGACTATTTTAGCTGCAACATTTTCATTTCTCTGAGGGGTGGGGGTGGGAAGGTTCATATTTCCTCCAAAAAATGATAACTAGCAATCTGTTACTATACCATGCGGCATCACCCGGAAGGAGAATCGGCATGAACGTGGAAATCCAAAGGTCTAACTACGAGTATTTTCAGAAGGAACTTCCGTCGCTGTTAAGCGACCCACTTAAAGTCGGCAAATTTGTCGTAGTTGATGAATCAGCCATACAAGGCGTTTTCGATACAGTTGAAGCCGCTTATCGTTTTGCTGCCGCTAAGCTTTCCAAGGGTTTTATAATTCAACAAGTGCTAGATGAAAGAAGCGTTGTGGATTATCTAGCAACGGCGGTGATTTAATGTTACAGCAAATCAGTGTTGATATACACTCACCTACGCCCCCATCTAACCCCCTTAGGATATCTCTTAGTCCAGTCCGGTTAATGAATCAAGGATTTGTCACGCCCGTTATTCTGCAAACGCCCTCCATTACGTCATCCCCTCCAACATCCAAGCCTATAAAATCGATGATGGTGATGGCCTTGTTAGATACGGGTGCTTCGCGCACATCGATTTCGGACAAGCTCGCCAAAGATTTAGAACTGGAACAAATTGGTTTTTCGCAAACGCACACAGCGGCAGGAGTCGCTACATTCCCTGATTACATCGTTGACATACAGTTTCCAAACAACGTCCTTCGCAATTTCAAGAACTGGAGCATCGGCTCATGCAAACTCCCTTATGAACAAATAAGCGACCAGAAACTAATTTCAAACCCTTCTTATTTTGGACTCCTAATAGGTCGCGACATGATGGCACAGTGGAATATCGTATGGAACGGCTCGACATCAAGCGTCTTCATCTCGGATTAAATTTGCACCTTGTTTTTATTCAGCCGCTTTCTTCTTGGAGAGCAGTTTTTATTGCTTACTCTCGATACAACCTATACTCCACCCAACTCCTTGTATCGTCTTGCCTGCCGGAAACAGTAAATGGACTTTCGGCCTCCGTTATGCTGACCTCCAAAGGTTGGCGGCGCTGTTGGGTTAAACTTGTAAATTCTCCAAACAGAGTAATAACGACAATTAGCACCACCAAGACAACAACCACCTTTGCGGCGGTGCTTAAAAACCTATTCACTGTCCAACCCCATCATTATATTTGGCGCTTCACCCAAAATTGTCATCGGTAACGCTCCATCCCAAGCCTCAATCCATGATTGGCGCAGGAGATAGTCGTCTAAGCTTGCGGCTAGGAGCCTGTTAGCTTGCGCTTGGGCTTCTGCCGACATAACTATGTACTCCGCGGTAACAAGCGCATGTATACGTTGTATTTCTGCTGCGGCTTGTGCAGTCGCTATATCTGCCTGCGCCCTTGCTTCTGCTGCGAGTAAAACCCTTTCGGCGTTCAGGCGGTCGTAGTATAGCCTTGCTTCTGCGTCTAAGCGCATTATTGTGGCTTGGTTGTCCATTTCCATAAGCGTTACTTGGAGCTGATATTCCGCTTCCATTTGGGCGATACGCGCTTGATTTTCGGCATCAAGCTCCCTCTGGGTTCTTCGCCATCCGCGAGTACAACCTGTAAGCAACGTAACCACCATAAGCAACATCATAAAAACTAAACACTTTTTCCTCATTTTTCATTCTCCTTTGATTTTTGTTAGGTTAGTGACGAATCTTATTCTCGCCCCACTGGTATCATCATCCCGCCAACTTACACACCAGCGCGATAAAGTTAATGGGAGTAATCCGATTAACGTGCATACCCTGCGGCACACCTAGCGTCTCTTTAAGCTCACTGTGGTCAACACTAGCAAACATGGCCTTGATAGCGGTTCGGATATTCCTCTCGACAATCCTAGGTGTTTTGTTGTACCTTACGGCTACGGCGTCGTAGACCTCGTTAGTCATATCACCCCACACCATCAGCCCGCCTCTTTTCATCTCGATGATAGCCTTTATGTATTCAAAGCCCGCCAAGTATACAGGTAGTCCGAGCTTTATCAGGAGCTTGTCGACATCGTTTTCTGTGCCGGGAACGGGATATCGGCGAGTACGCATTACAATAGCGGCTGCCATAGTGATTCTCCTTTCTGCTGTTTAGATAATTCAAACAAACAGCGCTTCTATTTTTTCGCTGACGTCCTCGAGGTCGGCGTATTTTGCTAACATATCGGAAAATGGTATGTCGTCACACTTCATGCGCCTTGATTTTTCAAATTCTTCCTTGGTCATTCTTATGCTGTAATCCGGGATAGCTTTGGATTCATACATCTCTATTCCTCCTTCGAGAATTGGGCATAGTCAAAAACAAAATCACAACGTCCGCCACCACAAGGCATATTCGCGCACGAATGACACGCCTTAATATCAGCAACTTCACGAAACCTTAATTCCAACGCCATATTCTGCTTTTCTAGGGCTTCGATGTGGGATAATAAATCTCTAATGTCATTTATGTAATGCTTAAACCACGCCATAGCTTCATGCGTGCCGCAACCATAAGAATTTATAGTAAGTGCATCATCATACCTATTGCTAATTGCTTTAATCCCAACCTTATCCATGCTTCACCTCGCATAACTATTTGATATATGCACACCTAACAGCTTTCACCACCATTACTGGCTACGGGTCTTGGATTTCTCCGCTCGTAGATGTTACCAATTATTTCAAGTTCACTAGGATAGTAACTCCTCATAGGAGTAGTATCTGGTGTATTTTCACTAGCACACAAGAAGCGAAAATAATAATGCGCATTTGCAAACTCTACTGCCATATTTGTTTCATTGCGCAACTTAACCATATCACCTTCAAAAATCAACTTTCCATATCAACGTCTAATGCTACTGGTTTGTATGGCATTCAAATCACCTCTTTGTCGTATTATGCATGTTTTATTCCTCGCTTTCCGGCAACCACGGTATCGGCATCCAGTGCGTGAACGGAATATCCGAGTCAATACAGCTCTCCGTCCTCGTCTCCCAACAAATAAATTTTTCGGTCGAAGTTATCACACAAACGCATACACCACCACGCATTTTAGCAATCACCCATTCGCCAATCGGCGGCAAGTCCATTAACGAGTTCACTTTTACCCACGCAGGTACGGTTGGGGACTGTTCTATCTTTTCGCAAACCTGATTTGCGGAATAGTGAACAGTACTACCGTCAACAAGCCCTGCTCCGTCTACGTGACGCAACATAATTTTATCTATTAGTGCGTTTGCGTCTATTAGCCTAGCTTCATTCACCTAATCCCCCCTCTACTCGCTGTACTGCTCAAATGGCTAGTTGTCATTCTTATTCCACCTCATACATACGTTTCATTTTTTGCATTAAGTGTAAGCACAATGTAAACAAATCTTTAGCCTGTTCCTCGTTTGGCAAACCGTTATCGTAATTTGTTATTGCCTGTAACGTATCGCAACCAGAACACGAACCATAGTCAACGCAAGTATACCAATGGTCGCTTGCGCTTGGTTGATAATCGTCCGCTGTAATTACGAAAATCATTGTGCCTTGATAATTCCCACTATCAACAACAGTAACACGGCTATAATGTGGCAAGCCATTATATTTCTTATCATTATTTGGGAATATGGTTTTTAGCGTAAGTTCCAACAACTGCTTATAGTCAATATCATCAAGCGAAGCTGACTTGATGGCAGTCATAAGGTCGCTATTGTGTTTATCCCATGCTTTAAGGATTTGTTTATTCATTGCTCAACCTCCCTAATCAAAATTCCCACTCTCTGATGCCCGTTATGCTCCCTAGCCTAATCACCCCATTTATAAAAATATTGCTCTAATATGCGAACACCCGTGTTACTGGCAATAACATCTAATTTTGCGCTTATTCTGACGGTATACGGCTACATAGCGCCGCCCGTACCCAAGCGACTAACAGGAAAGAATATATCCCATACATTTATCGCAACGGCAATGCCTGTCTTGCAAGTATCTCCCAACGGTCGCACATCTTTATTTCTTTGCCTTCGAGCAATAATTATTATTTGGCTATCACTAGCTTGTATTCCACGCCTAATCACCACCCAAATTACCTTGTAATTCAGCAAGTGCCTTATTAGCTTCTTCCTGTGTTGCGAAAACATCTGAATGTCTGAACGCACAAACTCCAAACATTGATTCATCTGCTTGCGTTTCATTGATTAGATATTCAGATATTGGTTCGCTTGGGTCAGAAGAAACGATAACACATTCGTCACTTGCCGCAACGAATAAATATCCGCTCACTTCTGAAACTTCCGGGTGGTCGCTCCACTGAACAACCCAAACTAAATCATCTGGCATAAATCGCCTTGTTAAATCATTCATTTCTTATCACTCCGTTTCTTCTCGAACACAACCGCCAAAATCACAATAAACATTAGGCAAGCGCCAAATCCTGCTATTACGCCGCCTATGAATGGGTCAATATACATACTAACCTCCCTCTGAAACCTACCCGCACCCGGTAGTCGTCCCACAATCCTGGCAAGTTTTACAAGAACCTGTCGGTTGTAGATTCGGACTACCACAACTATCACATTTTTCAGCTTCGTTCGACTTCGTCTCCATAGCTAACCCCTTCCATTCAGATGTCCGCACCTGTGGCAAAAGAATACGTATTCTTCATTAGCCGTTCCGTTGTAGAAATTCCACAATTTCGCGCTTATGCGTGGTTTCGCCATCTGGTTTTTATGGCCACAATTACAGCAAGTAAATTTTAATGTGAATCTTAAACAAACGGCCTCGAATATTAACCAGATAACCGCTAATACACTCGCTACTACAATCAGCTCAATCATATCACCCTCCCGGATTATCGACATAACAGACGCTTATCCCTTGCAAAACAGAATGCTTTAACTATACATTTTCATCTGCTCGAATCTCTGTTTCTCAACTTCATAACCCTGTAGCCCGGCTTGCATATTAGCAAGCATGTCCCTTTGGGCTGATACATAAAATTCCTTTGAAACTTCAAAACCATAGCTGTGCCGCCCTGTCTCATAAGCTGCTCTTAGCGTTGTCCCTGAACCTGCGCAAGGGTCTATTACCACATCCCCGGGGTCTGTGTAGACTTCTATCAGGCGCTTTAGCAGGTTAATAGGCTTTTGTGTTGGGTGGATTTTTGGCACATTGCTGTCCTGACGATATTCAAACCAGTTCAAAACCATTCGCCCGTCATTCCGAAATTTAGGCAATTTATCGCGGTAAAGCACTAAACCATACTCCGTAGCCCCAACAATCTTCATATTCGCTTTCAAGACCTGTGCGGACGTATTTTTGATAAATACAAGCGGAATGTTTCCCTTAAATCCATATTTCTTAGCTGTATCTATCATCATGTGAAGCTGTTGAAACGAGCAAAATACAATCATGCAAGGTGATTGATTAGTTACTTTTGGCTCTTTTTTCAACAGGTTTCCGCAAAAGTGAAAATACTCAACTAGGTTGAATTTCTCATCCGTGCCGAAGAATGCTTTATTTGCTTTGTCGCTTTCGCCGTTTTTGTTATCGCCCCCTATGTACCATTCCGGGCTACTGGCGTAAGCATTATTGGCAAGATTATAGGGGATGTCGGCGATTACGAGCTGCGCGCGTGGGATATTGTATCTACGAAAATTTTGGAAATTATCGCGGTATAATTCACAGTCTATGCTTTTCAATTCGTCACCTCCTTGGCGTGTATGATGTCCGCGCCGGGAATACTCGGATTATGCCGTTCATAGTTCAGCAAGACCAATCTGGTGCGGCTTCTCTCGCTTGGCAAATCTCGAGCAGCCCATCCATTTCAAGTCAGAATCTTTGTGCACCCACCCGCAAATATACCCGCCACCGCCTACGTCTGCCCCTCTAGCGTTACATCCGTATCTCCAAAAGGGGAGCTGCTCTGAATATTGTCTACGTTTTTTGTCCAAATGATTGCAGTCTGCGCACCAACTCATAACATAACCTGCCCCTCTAGCGCCTGCGCCTCACGAACGCGTCGGCTCATTTTTTTGACTTCAATAACCGTCTTTTCGCCGTCCGGCAACGGAATGTTTAATATTCCGCAGGCTGTCCAAGATTTAGCCCAGTCTGTAGCTTCGCTATGAGTTAGACCATATCTCTTGCATTTTCGCAGTATGCGGTCGTGGTAGCGGCCTGAAATGAAATTACTGCAATCGCCGCATTTATGCATAGGTTTTACCCCGTGTATTTCGTGCATTAGTGCGATTTTGCGTAAGCTGCTCATCTCGCCCTCCAGTCTTGGCATTTAAGTCCGTATTCTCCGTGATACGGCATGTATTCAGGCATAATCAATTTATCGTGAGCAATGCATCCTAAGGCGGTATCACTTAGCTTTATCAAGTTATCGCAAGATGTACATACTCCTTCGGTTGATAAGGGTTTTATCAGGCGTTCAAGCAAGCCACCCCGTTTTAACCCCAAGATTTTTATATTGCTCATAACCCAATCTGAACCCCTTCCATCAGGCGCAAGCGCTGTATTTCACTGCACACCGCTACCGCCATATCCGATTCAAAGCCCGGCTTGAACTGCGATAGCTCCTGCACCATAGTCATAAATTCCTCGTCTGTTGTGGCGTTCAGGTGCTTTGCCATAAAATCGTGAATACGGCGAAATTGTGGTTTGTAGTTATCCATTTAGCAAAAAATCTGCATAAAATGGGTCATCAACATCTGTGTAATCCGGCTCATCGTTTTCAACTACTGTAGCAAGTCTAATTCTTAAATCTGCTATTTTGGCAGAGATATCACCAGATAACATAAGTCCCTCTTTTTTAGAGTTTGCCATTGATTTATAAAGTTTTTCGAACTGTGGTCTAAAAAACCGTTCTTCGCTTTGAAAAATATTAAAATTACCAATGGAATGATATATCTCTAAAACTACTGGACAAATATGCTTTGTTTTTTCTTCCCAATCATACGAAGGTGGAGAATTTGGAGGTTTGACCAGTGTCCATAATTGGCTCCAAGCCTGCTCCACGTTTATCTGCGGACTCACAATATCAGCACAAGCAGCCCGGATATGTGCCGGAGTAATGCTATATGTTGATGTGCGCAATAACTTTCCCACTGCAATTTTGGCTACTTCAAAATCAATATCATCAAGCAAGCTGTACCACACTCGTATTTTCGATTCATCAAAACTCACGCCTTGGGCTGCCTCAATCATGGCGGTAAGTACTGTCGTTTGGTCATATGTCAATTTTCATATCCTCCCCTGCATAAAATTTTTCAAGACCGCTATGCATAGCTAATTTAGATTTTTCATGAGCAGTCATGAACTGTTTTACATTGCCGCCACCGCGGCTTTCCACCCTGTCCCATACCACCCCCTGCCAACCATTAGCCATAGTTTCACGGATAGCACTTTCAACCGCTTCATATCCGCGTTCGCTTATCATTTTTTTAAGTTTGTTAATAAACTGGTTAAGCCCAGTCGGTTTGTATGCCTGCTTCTTCTCTCGCTTGTACTGCAACCATTCAAGCAAGATATCCTTAGCAGGGTCGCCATTTGTAAAAGCATCGTTAATCGCGCTAAGCATTTTTTTGTTTTCGCTTTCCCCCGCCTGGGGGGTAGGGGGGTAAATATCTTTTATTCTTTCTTTCTCTAGTTCTTTTTCTTCTTGTTTGCCGCCCCTTGAATGCCCTTTGTCTGCCTCTTGCCCGCCCTTTGGATGCCCTTTGTCTGCCCCTTGAATGCCCTTGCCGTTGTTGCTATGTTGAAAATCAGCCCATTTTACAATGGTTATAAGGGTATGTTTGTATGCCCCTTCGGAAATAATTTCGCCTGTAGATTGTAATTTTTTTAGAGCGGTACGAACCTTTTTTTCCGATAAACCTGTAGCGTTTGAAATTTTAGGAATCGAACTAATGTGCTGTCCGGCAAGAACTTTTTTACCTTGCCAACGTCCGTCAGCGCTATTGGCGGATAAAAGCAAATACATAAAGACACTAAGCACATTAGAATCAGAAAACCATTCCCATTCAAGTAATTGTCTATGTAGTTTTATCCATCCCTGCATACAAATCACTCACAATCTGGTCAAAATTACACTGTATCGGCGCTGTTCGCTTCCCATTTAACCAACCCCGGCACTAGCAACCCTTGTTGGCACTTTGATACAGCGTACTTACTTAAAAACCACGCACGGCATAGGTAGGGCTCGAACCTACGCACACAGAGGTTAACCGCCTCCAAGCTCTGCCACCTGAATTACTATGCAAACGAACACCACAGCTATTTTTTACCTTTCAGCGTCCATCGAGGATTTATCTTTCGCCGTGAGCCGTCAAACTCGCTCGCCACGTTAGCGGGGTTTAACAGAGACTGTGCCGTCTTTTTTCGTGCGTGATGATTGTGTGGACAGGGATTTGAACCCTGTATGAGCGGTCTGCCGCTTGCCTTTTATTTGGCGCAAGTCAACCTTTATACATGTCTAGTTACCCCGCTCGGCCTCTCCCATGCATCGCCTTACGTCACCACACAATTTTCCCGTTAGTAGTTAACGAAAATAGGGTGAGCAGGGAATTGAACCCTGTATCTTTATCCACCACCCTGCGTTGTCTATTCCAACTGTCACAAGATTTATTCCTTGCGCTTGACCGAACTGCGCCATTTAACGTCCCGCGCCTCTCACCCTATGAGGGATTTGCACCCACAGTCCGCTTCCGTCTGCCCTGTTAGGCAGTGCGTTTTAGTATATATAGGAGGACGTATTTACTGTTTTCCCGCCAACGCAACCACACAAGATACTCGTGGCTGCACCCACCCTGCTAATTTGTGTGTAAATTTTGAGACTACTTGCCCTGCACAAATGCCACAGTCAACCTCATAGCATCATCATGGTTGAACCCCTCATTTATATGCGCTTCGTATACTTCCTTGTTAGCTAATGCAACGATTTCGGCTATCTTACTTTTTGCACCACTTGGTATGCGAAACTGCTTACCTTGGCACGCCGGACAGTCGCATGATTCTCTGTGGTCGATGCCTTTCTCTAGCACGTTTTTGAATAATTCAGCAATGTTCATTTTTTTCTCTCCTTTGATTTAGTGGTTTGTTTTATATTGTTACCATGATAGCCTCTGTCCGCACCATGGACAGAAATTGATATTGTACTCACTCTGCAATTCAGAGTTAAATTCTCCATGGCAATTAGGGCATTTGCCGAACGCGCAATCACTAATCACCTCCACCGCAACAGGCTCGATTGTGGTAGGGTCAACTCTGAAATACTCCATATCTTCCGACATATCCTCAAAACAATCTGAATCGCTATTGTTACAATTAAAAATGTAATATAACGGCTCCCTTGTTTCTGCGTCTATAAAAGCATCTAGGATTAGACTTCCGCATATCAACTCTCCGTTGTCTATCCGCTTTGCCTGTACTTTGTAGCGTTCTGGTATCATAATATCCTCCTTATTCATTAAAAATAATCCCGTACACATGATGCAATTCCTCGAAAGCCGCCATTCCGATTTGGTGCGCCTCGCTGTGATGCACTCTACACAGGCAAAGTTTACGCATGTATCTATCGTCAACCTTTGTACGGTCGCGCCCGGCACCTATCGCATCGACATGATGAATTTCACCATCATTCCCGCACACGATACAACGCTTATGCTTCAAAGAGGAGTAAATAGCCGCGTTAATGTCGTCTGTACGGTTGATTACCGTATCTCTCATGGGGATATTCCACTCAAAAGCAAAGTCTATGAGGTGATTAATAAACAGCCGCGCGGTGGTCATATCACAATTTGACAGAGAAAAATAATCAGACCCGGTTTTCTCTATGTACAGGTACTTCATATCCTCTTTGAGATATTCCGGCAAATCACCGTTCCAGTCTGACATATCCCGGATAATTGCGTAGGCTTTTCGCCTCTGCTCACTACTTATCGAACGCCCATCATCAATACGCATACCGCCCTTTATAATGCCATCAGCGGCAAACCTATCAAGGTCAATGTCATCTATGCCAGAAGGGACTAGCACTCTAAGAATCGCGCCCTGTGGCTTATTTTCGATGTGTATTGCCTGAATTTCTTTATACATGCTAGTCCCTCCTTTCTAAATCAACTTATGCGGATGTGCTGACCTTGTTTGATATAGATGTTTTCGGTTGCTTCGATAATGTTGTCTTTGAGGTCTTTCAAGAGCTGCTTTTTGTCAATCTTTGGTGGTTGCGGAACTTTATAGCCTTCCGGGATAGCCTTTTCATCTTTTACAACAAGTGAAGGGGGACTGTTTTGGCACCTTACGGTAAAGACGCCTGTTGCAATTTTCTGCTTATTAATCGCTTTCATTGCCTCAAGCATTGCGTCCTTTAGCGCCTTAACCTTGTTTTCGCGCGTCTGCTTATATTGGTTTAACCGCTCGATTTCCTTTTGCGCCGCGTCTTTTTGCATTTCGATGGTTTTTATTACGTGGACATAACCTTCGAGCTTATCCTCGAACTCTGTTTTGATGAGTTCGAGAGTATCAGCAAACGCATCCTCGCTTATTTCTTCATTTTCGAGTGCAAGAAGAAGCTGTTGGTGGTAGTCTGATAATTCATACAGTGTAGCCATTTAAGCACCATACCTTTCATTAAAACGGCAAGTCATCATCATGAATGCTTTCGGTAATTGCACTATAGCCCTGCGGTGCAGCTAGTTGTTGAGTGCCATTGGTCGACGGCCACCCTTGGAATGATGCATTCTGCTGCGGTGCGCCGTTCAATGCTTTCAGTTTCGGCACTTCGATACCCTCGGCCATTTTTGCAAGGGATGTGATGTACCAGATTTTACAGGATACCGCTATCGCACCTTTATCAGTGACAAATTCTTCTTCCCGGAACACCGCGCAACAGCGGCGGCCGATTAGCGTCTTGGGGTCGAAGTCGAAAATATACCCTTCGTTCGATGCCTCGATAGCGTTTATTAAGCTTTTGAAAAACGGCAGCGAGTTACCTTCTGTGAGTTGGTTGACGGAAGCGAGTTTCTGCTTGTTGCTGAAAAATCCGGCGTATTCACCGCTGTCAACATCCATTTCCAACACAAGCATTTGCTTTTTTGTTGTCGAAAGTTTTGCGTATGCGTTTCTTATGACGCATGTGTACGCGCCCGGCGGTAACTTTTCAAATGAGCCAAATTCAATAGGTTCTATCGTGTCCCAATTATGCGGTCTGTTTAGCATCTTCGGTTCCTCCTAGGTTGTAATATTCGCGAATAACTCCATCCACAAATTTCAGGTCGTTGTCAATATGTTCACTTTCAAACATACCCATTGGAGTTTTTGAAACATCGAACCCCCGCGATTTTGTTAAAAATACATGATTGTTATTTTCTTTTAATGCTCTTAAAACTATGGTGAACATTCCCTCGATGCACACTTTTTCATCGAGCATTTTGCCTATTGTTTTAGGTTTAATGTCTCCGGCTTCGCTTTTCTCCTCATGCATGATGAAATAAACAATCATCTCCGGCGGTAATTCCTTTACAAACTCGATTAAACGCCAAAAGCTATCACCAACCGTGTTGAAGAAATTGAATATTTCATTCCCCTTTCCTTGCTCGCTATGCCCTCGCATAAACATGTTAGTCATCAAATAACTAGCGTCATCAATGACTACTGTGTTAACTTTGCTCCTTGCAAGCACTTCAACAATCCTCTTGTAATCGTCCGTAGTGTACGGTTCTAGGTTGCTTCTGAACGGTAGGGGTTTACCTAAGACATTTACTATTCCTACCTCGCCATCTTGATAATTTCTAAGGCTTGCGCTTTTACCCGCGCCGGATTTACCGATAATCAATACTGGAATCCCCATGATAATTTCTCCCTTCTTGATTTTGTCTTCTTTTTGTGCTAAAATTCTCGTAGTAGTTTTCCTAAACCGTCGCCGCGAATCCACTCGCAGGCGGTTTTTTACTGCTCATGCTTCGGCATAAATTCTATGAGTCTGCCATCAGCGCAATTTGCTACCACGCCGTACACTTTGCAAAGGTGCTTGATTTCCTTGACTGTTAATATTTCCATGTTGATGTCGTAGAGTTCCTTTTTTAGTATCATTTCGAGTTCCTCCTTTGCTATGATATAATGCCCCCGGAGGGGGGTGAAAACTATGGTGATGAAGCCTGTAAATTCTTCAAATGTTGATTCCGTTGGTTATGACAACGGGAAAATGCATGTTCGCTTTAACAGCGGGTATACTTACGCTTACAGTAATGTACCCGAAAGCGTTTACAGGGAATTTGTATCATCTGCGTCTGTAGGCAGATACCACCATCAACACATAAGTAGACGTTACGGCGAAACAAGGATTTCTTAATCCTGAACAGGAAGCGGTATTCCCAACTCATCTTGCATGACCTTTATAAAGCCTTGTGTGATAAGAATACTTGTGTGCGGGTCTCCGTATTTACACAACATTTGGTATAATGGCTGCGCCGCTTCCTGTATATCTTCATGTGTTACGGAGCTTCTAAAATTTAACAGCATTGCGATTCTCTCCTTTCCCTCCTGCTTGTTTTTTTATGTTCTCGCTTAACTTCAAGATGTCATTAAACGCTGTGCGCATGATTGCATCATCCTCAGACATGTACTCGTGCGGCACCCTCATAAATCCAATTCTTAACAGCGTAGCTATACGGTCGAGGTCGTGCCGGACGTAATCTACATTTATCATGACGCTACCGCCACGCGGCGTACAGGTTCGTAATTCGCCACTACAGCATTGTCGCCGATAAGCCTGTGGCCGATAGGTTCGAAACGCAATGTAACGCCGTTGTAACCTGAACCCGCGGGCTCGATGGCTGTGATGATTCTGTCAAGGACGATATCGAAGCGCTTAATACGCACGGTGTCTCCGATTGATAATTTGTTTACACTCACTACTGTAGTTTCAGGTTGCGTTACCACTGCTTTGACCGCTTTAGCGGTTACTTCCTTAGCTAGTTGCCATGCTTTTCTCAATGCTATTCCGAATGTCGGATAGTTCATGAATCCTCCGCGCCGGAATATGTACCACGCCTTGCTCATTATCTCGCTTCTGTTGTAGCTAGATGTCTTTGTCATTTCGGTTGCCTCCTTTAGAGTCATATTATACTCGTTTATAGTCTTATTATAATCTTCAACCGACTACATGTCAAGTCGTAACGACTACATTTGACTATTTCTTTTCGACAAGTGTGGCTGTATAATAAAGTCAATAAGACTACATTGGGGGTTACTATTATGAAAAAACAGTTCACTACACGGATTGAACAGGATATCTTAGATAAAGTTAAATCCATAGCCGAGTACGAACGGCGCACGTTAAACAATACGGTAGAATACTTGTTAGCAATGGCGGTCAAGGACTACGAAGATAAGCACGGCATCAACCCTCCAGAGTGAATGGTTTCGCCTTGTACCATTCAAGCCCCTTTGCTGCAAGCAAGGCTAATACCGAATTAGTCGAAGCCCCTGACGCTTTGGCTATCTTTTGGATTTCAGACAACAGCTCACTGGATAACCGAGTTGTGTACTGGATTTTTTCTTTTTCCATATTCTCACCTCCTGAAAGGGGATTGTCGTACTTGTGACTGAACTTGAACCCATAGACTACAAACTGTTACAATTTATAGCGAAGGAAGGGGCGGTTTCAGCAAGTGTGCTTGCTATGCGTTTTCCCAAAGTAAAATCTTTAGAACATCGCTTAGTAAGGTTGTCGGTACAATCATATAAGAATAATCATCCTCATCTGCCTATACATAATTCAAGTTATATTCTTAGGAATATCGAAAGCGGAAGCTACGTGATTACCGATTTAGGCATAAAGACCCTAGAGGATTATCGCTACCGCGACTCTATAAATCGTTGGCGAACTACAGCAGAATGGATAAGATATTTAATCACTACGGCTATCGCTGTTATCGCCCTGGTAATTGCGCTTGCCGCGCTCATAATGGAAAGCGGTTTAGAAGAATTATTAACCCTGCTGCTATACCTGTTAGCATGATTCCGAATGTTATAATCTGGATTATCCATATCACTATATTTTCTAATCGCCTTTTTTGGATTGAATATTCCAAGTTTTCAAGTTTCATAATCCCTTCTTGTTCCTCGTTTGTCATTTTAGAAACCGCGGATTGAATTTCCCTATACTCTTTTCTGGTAAACAGGTTATTCATCCTTTCTAGCCTTGCGCAACGTATAAACAAGCACGCAAGCCAGTTCCTTATCATTCAACTTCCGCATATCCAACTTGCTCATTTCAACCTTGTTTCTCGCAGCCCACTTCGATAGCGAAGGGCATTGCGTTGGAAATCGCTTGTAGTATGGCATTTTATCCCTCCCAGAACTCCCTGAACGCCTCATAGCCGTAATGCCCCGCGGTAATTTCGATTATGTCACGCGGACTGTAATCGTCTTTAAGTTCGCCCTGCGACCTGATAAACTGCTCTACTCCCATAGCGCAAGCCCCAGTTATCACACGATACATTGCAGCAGCTTCGTCCACGGTAAAACGATGCTCTACGCCATACTCGCGGTATTGCTCGGCGCCTCGGCTCTTTGAAAGCTTGAACTGCAAATCGCGCATCGCTTGCCTAAACTCCTTACCATGCGCAAAATAGCCATCTTGCTCAACTACCGCGCAATCTTCAAGCAGCAGCTCTTTATTTCGCATACCGTTGAACATTTGGCACTTGTAATACTCGATTTCGTTGTTGAATGCCCTTTTACGTTTGACGAAACATAAAATTCCGTCAGCTACCAAGCATTTGTATGTATCATGTGATTTGTGATGTAAAAACGTCAAACTGGTCAACCCGGTGCAGCCGCGGAACGCCCAGTCGCCGATGTGCGTCAGCGTGTCAGGGAACGTCACACTGGTCAGCCCGGTGCAGCCGTAGAACGCCCAGTCGCCGATGTGCGTCAGCGTGTCAGGGAACGTCACACTGGTCAGCCCGGTGCAGGCGTAGAACGCATCGGCGCCGATGTGCGTCAGCGTGTCAGGGAACGTCAAACTGGTCAGCCCGGTGCAGCCGCGGAACGCACCGGCGCCGATGTGCGTCAGCGTGTCAGGGA
>Ga0209755_10000705_pt1 | contig 58468 bp, 88 predicted proteins | sample TergutCo191P1_FD_187301 | JGI IMG/M metagenome (GOLD analysis project Ga0209755, IMG submission 187301) | Cornitermes sp. P1 segment gut microbial communities from Petit-Saut dam, French Guiana - Co191P1 (SPAdes) (version 2) | ecosystem: Host-associated > Arthropoda: Insects > Digestive system...
GGCTATCAGCACAATGCAAATACCCAAAACGAACAGCACGACGCCCTGTATAATCTGTAATACCACCTCAACCTCCGAACCACGCAACAACAGTGTCAATTATATGGATTATGCCAAGAACGCTAACCCCAACGCCGGCTACAGTAATATTTTCAAGAGCGGGTTCACTGGCTTCCGCATAAGCTCAAGCATACCCTGTGTAATTTTATTTTGCCGTTCGAGCGTTTGGTTTATTGCGTCAAGTTTTTCAGCAACCATATCCATATACACAACGATAAGCGGCGGAAGGGTTTCTGTCAAGCGACATATTTCGCTTTGGCTGCACCATTTTTGGCAACAGATAAGGAATTGCTTTTGGCGGCTGACTGAAAGCAGACGCCTCATAGTATTATGCCTGCATAATACTATGAGACACAAGCGGCTGATCGGAGTCGAACCGACGTCATCAGCTTGGAAGGCTGAAAAATGCCATTTTCACAATTCTTTGCAGCACCAGTAATTACAACGTAATTCTTTATCGGCTAACGAATTACTCTTTACACATAGTATAGCATAAGTTGACATAAATAACAATAGTTTGCAGAATAAAGTACCGATACCGTACCGATCAGGAGTGGCAAATTTTGAAGACAGAAACGATTCAGAATCAGTATGACGGACCCCATGCACCAGTAAAGCAGTTGCCGTCAAGTATTGTAAATCTTGACTACGCCAGTTCGGATGATGCCTTTGAAATTGATGCCGGCATCAGAGAGACTATTAAAGGGTTAAGGCTGTCCATCTTGGTTATGGGAATGGGGCTTGCAAAACTCAAGGCAAAAGGACTTTATGTTGACCTCAAATTTCGCAGCATGAATGACTATCTTGAAAGTCTCTGTGATGAAATGCAAGTTGAAAGAAGCACCGCCCATAACTGGCTTTATATTGGAGAGGCTTTTGCAAAGTACAGGCGCGACCTTGAACGCATCAAGTTCACCGATGCCGACGGACCGACAAAGCTGCCTTACGTAGAAAGAGCGATTAAGATATATGGACGAAAAGAAGTTTTCCAAAAACTGAAAGACGTAACCTTGAAAGAATTCAAGGAGTATGCAAAAGGCGAAACCTCCGCGCAGCCGGAATCGAAAATCAGGGTTGTTGGCAATAAATTATACGTTGGGGAAAAATTGGCAGTTACCTTTTCTGATACCCTGGACTCGAAAACTAAAGCGTATCTTACGAAAATCAATGTGCAAGCAGGTGAAGCCCTTGAAGCCGGGGAAGTGCTTTACACCACACGGCTTTATGATGCAGGTGAATTAAAACGATTTGGGCAGGCGGCGGAACGTCTGAAAAAGGAATTGAGAATAGAGGGCAAGGGGAAAAAGAGCTAAATACGTTTATTTCTTCGATGGTGGTTTTGGGCAGGTTTTATATGTTTCGCGCTCGGTATCAATCTTCTGCAGCTTGTCCTGCTAAATCTTCCGCTGATTTCTTTCTACCAGACTTCTTGAATAATTGTGAAAAATATTTATTATAATCATAGGGGGCAACCTCTGGTCCATTTTTACTTCCAACTTGTAAATTAAAAATTCGATCCACTCTGAATGTCCTGTCATCACCACGTATAAAACAGTATGCGTCTATATATGCCTCATCGCCCTTTTTGTAGAACCTGTGAACTTCAATAAGCCGATCTGAATAACTCCCCTCTGCATCCTCATAAGAAATGAATACAAATTTGTCTGGATCAGTTTCCTGCCTTCTAGATGGCTTCCACGAATTTTGGTTTAGTGATGCTGGCGGGTTGGCATTGTATTGGTCTACTTGCCGCCCCAAAGTGAAAAGGTCAACGATCCAGCCTATAATAAGAAGACCGCCGGTAAAGATATAAACAACTCCCATGCCGATTTTGTTTAAGTAAAACTTGTGACCGCCAAAGATACCAAAAAAAAGCCACAATAAATACGCTGTTGTTTTTGATTTTATAATTACGCCCCCTTTTTCCTTTTCGCGTTTTACGCTTACCCTTATGAGCAGGATTATACCAGCAAGGACTAAAAGAATACCAATTGAGATAGCATCATCATTTTCCGCACCGACTGTAACAATGACTAAACCGACTATAATTATAGCCAAACAGGTAGATATACGATCAAATATCCCTGATTTCATAACTCAGGCTATCCCCCTTTTTTGTGATTAAAGAATATCACACGATTCCAGAAAAGCAAGCAAAATTTAAGATTTTTTGGATTGTTGTTTTTGGTGCGGGTTATTACTCTTTCCGGCTAAGGCTTTGCTTTAAGAGGCGATACCTAGCGTTTCTTTGATAGCTGCCTCCAACAGCCGGGAATAATTTAGACCTTCGGCTTCCGCAGCTTGCTTGAGCCAATGAGGTATGGTAACAGTAGTTTTTTCACGGCGGTTATTCATTTCGTCTTTGACAATATCAGGGTAGACAGTTATCGGTACAACCATATCACCAGCGTTTATTTGCGGAACTTTATCGGTACGTTCCGGTAGCACCTCTCCATCTTTTTCTATTCCGTAGATATGCAGAGACAAGGCTTCTTTTGCCATTTGCACAGCATGGTCAAAATTATTCCCCATGGAGACGCAACCGGGAACATCGGGAAAGTACACGCCGATTCCCGGGTTTTCATCAGTTTCAAATACCGCAAGGTACGTCAGTTTTCGCATACGAGCCTCCTACTTCAGTCCAGCCTGCTTAAAGATACTGTGAAGCAAACCTTTTTTCAAATCATCTTTATGATTGGGAACGGTTACGCGACCTTTCTTGACAGGGTGCTTAAGTTGGATGTGAGAGCCATTTTGCTCATATTTGAACCAGCCGTCTCTATGCAAAATTTTCAAGATTTCCCGAACCGTCATGATAAAATTATACGTGTATTTTACACGTGTGTCAAGCGTTTTTGGCAGGTTTTGGGAGCGGGGTGATTCTGTTAAAACGTAGCTTTCTCCTTAATTAAGCATTCATGGTTCCTGCTAGCAGAAAACCGGGAAAAGCGGTATAAAGAAGCCGTGAGCGCCTTTTGCAAAACCGTAATAGGAAAACCTGAAAAGTGGCTTATGGAAGCCGCCGCAGAAATCGGACTGGACTATTCCGAGCTAACTCATGAAGTAACAGACCACTTCAAAAACCACGTTATCAATCGTCATGGAGATCCGGTAAAGCATGGTACCGCAACGGTAATAACCACCGATTTTGAAAAGATACCCGTTATGGTTAGAAAGCCGGACATGGCGATTGTTGGAGCAATCCGGAATGGTTTCTTTTGTAATGTCTACATAAAAATTGAAGATGGCGTGACATGGCATTATTTTGACCAAGTGCTGGCCAGTAAAAGAAACAGGAGTTTGCGGAGCAGTACCTTGTATAAGGTTACAAGACCTCTTTTTCTTGAAGATGTATTGAAAAACATAACGCACAATTGTAAAACAGATATAAGCAAAGCAAAGATTTTAGAAATACAATAAAAAATACGTCCAAACAACCGGAGGCCATCCCGGCGGTGAGGCATGGGAAACCCACGCCCGACGGCAGCCACTTCCGCCCCTCTGATGGACGATACCCACAGTATCGCACTAGCCTGCCAAACTGTCAAGCGTTTTTTGGCTGGTTTTCTAAAAAAAGCAAGTTACTTTCGAGTTTTTTTTGAGAATGTTTGAAGGTGCTTTTTTTGATACCTCTCAATCATGCCCTGAATTTGTTCAAAGATTTCATCGGCTGTAAGCTGTTTTTCTTCATTGCCTAAAACCAGATACTCTACAGTGGTTCCTAATGCCTTTGCTATCATTATCGCTTCATCGGCACGGGGAAGGTTGCCTGCTTGTTTTAATGAATAATAGGAATCGTGATTTAGACCCAGTGAAATGATGAATTCTTGCAGTGAAGGCTTGTTGCTTTTCTTTACCAACTGTTTTACACGAGCGAAAAAGTCCATATAAACAATTTTCGGGGCAAAAATAAGTTAAAATTTGCCTAACGGGGCAATACTTACTTGATTATTTTGCTAAAACAAACGATAATCGTAGTATCGTGTAACTGCACTGATATTAACCGCTCGGGGTGTACATAAGTCTCCCTCAGATTCTTATGTCATCCGGGCGGTTTTTCTGTTTGTAAAGGAGGGTGAAGCGATATAAAGACGGCTTGTGGGTAATTTCCTTTAATCAAGCCTAAACGGAATAATCTTGCGCGATCCCGGCTTTTTATCCCATTCTGCTACGTTTATGCTTTTCTCTGAAATATTACAGTGATAATTAAATTTTACTATCCTATTCTCATGGCTTTTTCAAAGTCAGGGTAAGGATACGTTTCAACATCTGGTTCTTTCTTTTTTTCACTCACTGTTCTAACTGCCTCAATTTTGATTCTCATTTCATGCTCTCCAATTTCTTCCTGAACGTCCAATCCCAAGATGAGCATTTTTTGCAAAAAAATGGTCATGGGCATCTCATCATGGTATTTTTTTTTGAGATTTTCTGCTCTAGTTTTGAGTTCCAGCGTAACCCTCATGGTCATATTTTCCGATTTTGCCATACTTCCCCCTTATTTTACTTTTGCTTCTCTTTTTTTGCCATACCTAAGATATCGGCAAAAATTAAAAAAAAGTAAGAAAAGTATTGACATGAGAGTAAATGTGAGTTATATTACCTGTGAGTAAATGCGAGTAAATGTAAGTATTTCTACAAGGGGGAGCATGAAAAAATCAGAAACATTGACCATCCGTATTGATGCCGCTTTGAAAAGGAGGGTCCAAAAACTAGCTAAAAGAGAGCGGCGCTCTTTTGCAGACCAAACCGCTTTTCTTTTGGAAAAAGTTTTTTCCATGCTTGATGCGCAGGAGACCAACCAAAGCCAACAAGCTACCACGGAAGTACAGGAAGAGCAGTACGGTCTTGACGACAAGTGTTGCCCGTTAGAAAGCGGAACCCAGCAGGGTTAAGGGGTACAGAGAATGAACGGGAACATGAGTACGCCTGAAAAAAAGATTTTTCAGATTAGGTTGCCGCCGTCCGTATACACTAGGCTTGTAGAAACTGCGAATAAGAACCGCCGAAGCTTTAATTCTGAAATCATAGTCATCCTTGAGGAATACTTCCAATCAAAAAAGGACGATACCTTCACAGATTTTGAGGAAAGAGTCAGAAAAGTTCTTTCCAACATTATGGAGGCAAAAGCAAAGCTTAAGGGCTTTTAGCGGCCATGTTATTTGCCGCCTCAAGAATCAGGGCAGCAAAGTTCAGGTAGTCCTGAAAAAGATCAGCACTAGCGGCATTGGCAGCATCTATATTTTTTGTGGAATCATCGGCCATTTTTAGTGGCCCGAACAGGCTGACAGCAATTTCAATTGCCTTGAGCTTCTGGTCAAGGGTGATGGTTGGTTGGCTCATATCATACTCCTTTGGTTTGATCATCGGAGTTTGAGAATAACAGGTTAAGGGAGGATTTAGGTTTTGGGTTTCTTGGGGTTTTTAGGTTTGACAGGACGGTTAAGGCCAGCTCTTTCAACTTCTTCCATAAGCTCATCTAGGCTTTCATGGGGGGCACTGCTGATGACTTTTAAAAGTTCTATTGAGGCATCCATATCATCTTCGCTTTTTTTGATGATTTCTTTCGGATCGCCGCTATTCACGGCCTCCCGAAAAGCGTTGCGCGCCGCTTCGGCTCTTTCGATGACAGGATTCCTAGGTCGGCCTCTTTTGGCGGCAAGGATAACGTCGAGGGCATCCGGGGGGTAAATAGCCTCATAGGAGAGTGGCTTTATGTCGTGGCGGGAAAGCAGGGTAACAACTGAGGCGCGAGACCTTCCCGATTTTTCCATAAGTTCGGAGACGGTATATCCGGTAACAGGCATATTCTTTAGTATCGGATGCTGGAAAAAAAAGTTAAGAAAAATGCAAATCTATATTGACATATTTTTAATGCTAATATATATTTGCATTAAATTGGAGAGCGAAAGTTCTCCAGCCCTGCGGTGTTCATGGTCTCCCTCAAGAGGCATGAGGCGCAGGGTTTACAGATGGATTGAAGCTTTGTGTGCGCAGAGCGAAAGAACGGCAAGATTTTGAAGGTCGGCAGGTAGCGCACACTACCAGCCAGCATGACCAGATAAGTCGTGCCGTTTTTTTTTGGAGGAACGGATGAACAAGGAGCGAGAAATTCCAACTGAACTGGCAAACGCAGTTATCATATCGGAAGATGATAAAAAACGCATCTTAAGAGTTTCTGCCCTACCCGGGAAAAGCCAGATAAAACTGGATGAATGGCAAACAAACATCCTTGCAGATTACCTTTCTAAAATTGTCCAAAGGTGGTCTGGATTATGATTTTTTGGTTTTTCGGAAGCGTTTTTCTGCGCATAGTTGCGAACCACATTTGCAGAGCCTGCTTAAATTCCGATTCTGTGACTTTTCTGTATGCCAAAACTTGGACAACAGTGCTTCCTACTGTCTTTTCAGTTATTACTTGCGGGAGTTTCATAGCCCCTCCTTGTGGGGAAAAAGATTGTGGTAATCGGAGTATACCGCATCGAGGGGCTTTTATCGGAGGTGTTTGTGAAGAAGGTTGAAGGCTTGCCGCAAGAGGCAGAACTAACGCTTGATGATGATTTACTTACAATTGAGGCAGCGGCGAAAAAACTCCATTTGCATCCGGGATCGCTTTACCGGCACATAAAAGCAGAAACACTTCCAATACCTTATTACCGGCTCTCCAACAGGAAAATTCTCCTGAATCCAGTAGATATTTTGAACTGGATAAAAACACGCAAAACACCAGCCGGAAAACGGCGTGGAGAGATATAGGAGGTGCTTATAAGGATGTGAGCAAGGTAAATGTCATTTCCGGTGGGGGTCTGGGCTACCAATCTTACCCCTGCCGCAATTTCAGATTAACAGGAGGAAAAGAATGTTTAGCCGTGGGTTTATTTATCGCTGGGGCGATAGGTTTAAGTGTTTGGGAGACAAAGTGGGTCACGTAAAAGTTCGCGACAGTTTCTTTTTTTGCTGGCTGTCGGTTCCATTACGACAAATCGGAATTTTTCTTAAGCGTAAGGGTTAGGTATGAAAGAGCGCAAACGGCTGGTGAAAAAACTTGACGCACTATGTAGGAAAATTCTTTTGAAGCGTGATGTGGTTTTCGGCGATTGTTTCCGTTGCATCTCTTGCAAAAAGCTTTTGCCTATTGTTTCCAGCAATGTTGGTCATTTCATAAGCCGCAAATGCTTTGCGCTACGGTGGGACTTGCGAAATATTCACCTTCAGTGTGTGCATTGCAATTACCGGAAATCGGGAAATTATGGGGAATACCGCAGGGCTTTGCTTGAGCGTTACGGGGAGGCGGTTGTCGACTGGATGGAAACAATCGGCAAATTACCGCCTGCGTATTCGTGTTTTGATTTGGAGTTACTGGTAAAGGAGTTAAAACAGGAATTAAAAAAGTACGGTGAGTTTAACGGCAACAAAGAAACAAAGAAACAAAGGAGAGTCAATGATAACAGTAGAAACAGCGGAGAGAATTGTTGATGTATGCGGGCAAATTGCAAGGTGTAAAGACGTCCTTGACAGGCTTGATACAAGAAATGTGCAAGGTAACCCTTGCCTAATTTGGGATAAGTCAGATGATAACAGTGTGACCATTTTTCTTCCCCTCGATCTCACAAAGGAAGTCATACAAGTTCAACTTTCCAAACTAGAAACCAGATACGCGGCCTTAAATAACCTTGCAATCAAGGAGGCAAGTGAGTGCAAAAAGTAGTGCAAAATCAGCAACCAGGCTTTGATGATATAAAGCCTGTGATTGACGGAAAAATCGTGGACACGGTTTATGAAATCTTTAAGGCGGTAACAAAGCTAAACAGTCTTGATATCATCTTCGACAATTTGACGGTTCGCCTTATTGACGATCTCAGGGCTAACTCCTTCATGGATCAACAGTTAGAACTGACAGCCGCCCAAAAGGAACATTTAATCAGGGCAGTTAAGACACAGGGACATGAAACCGTGCGACTTTATCTGGCAAGCATTAAAACAGATGAACGCACAGAAGTGGCTTATGAAGTTGTCAGGGAGAAAACCACGGCGATCATTGATACCGTCCTTTCATCTATCGGGCAAGAGATAAATCGTGGTGCCATCATCAACTGTTATGCGGTTCAAGCAAATTCCAAGAACGAAAACTATGACGAAATTCTCTTGCGGAAAAGCAAAACTTCCGGCGACATAATAATTCCGATGAACGGTATTTTTCTGTCCTCAAACTGCGTAGAACTTATCAAAGCATCATGTCAGGAAGAAGTGCCAGAGGAACCGGAATGGGAAGGAGAGAGCGAAGTTGAAGAAAACGAGGTAGAAGTAGGGGACGGTGAAGAATGAACCTGTTGGAACAAAAGACCGCGTTAAAGAAACTAGCGGACATCATCAACGGAATGTTGGAGTTTACACGTAAGAAGCTTGAAAAAATTATCGAAGCCATAGGCAAGATGCTTACCGGTTTTAATGAAACAAAAGAATTGAAAAAAGCCGATCACGCTCGTAAACCTTACAATGATCGGCTCATTAAAGCGGCGGTTGCAGACAATCGCTTGAAGGCGGCCGCGCACGGTGTTGGGCTGTGTATGCGGCTGCCCCAGCGTTAGGTAATTTTGGGGCAGCCGCAACTGCCGGAGTGTATTCCGGCAACTATATGAAAACGCCCCGGCGGTAAAACGATATATCGCCGGGGTTCCTTGGTGGGGTAAAGCAGTGGCAGCTTTCGTGGCTCATAACCACGATGTCGGAGGTTCAAATCCTCCCCCCACTAATTTGGGGTCGTTGATCCCATGCCTCAAAGGCAAAGTGCCCCGGCCTTAATCCGGGTGGGCAATCCCCTTCGGGGGAACTGCTAGCGGCGTCCCCTCCTATAAAATCGCCGCTATGCTTTTCCGTTTGTCCTTTTTTAAGACTGGCTGTCAAAAGCAGAAGTCTAATTTATGGAGTTTACGATGTTTGGAGAAAAGGGCTTTAGTCATTTTTTGGGTGGTTTTTTCACGGTTTTCTTTTTCGGGTCATTGAATGGGCGACCTCTTTTACCGCCGTCTTTAATTGCGTCAAAGTCACCTTCTTTATATATACCAGATACTCCTATGTACATATACGGTTTTCTGCCCGCCCGCTGGAGCCGTTTATTTACAGCATCTGTTGATATCCCCAAGCGCTGGGAAAACACTAAAGCTGTTAAAGGTAACTTATCCATACCCTTATTATACAAGTGTCTATGTAAGAATCAAGCAGTAATTGCCAAAATGTCTGGATATTTGGACAATTATCTACACACCTGTATAGTAAAAGCCCGAAATTTTCGCAAATTTTTTGAAAAAATTTCTTTCAGACCCTTGACTGTCCTCTTGGGCAGTCCTATTCTGCAATTGGTTAATTGTCCTTTAATCAGGACAATTAACATTAACAAGCGATGCCTGAAAAGGCAAAGGAGATTTATATGAGGAAAAATTCTTGCGGAAGACCAATCATAACGCTTCGTGATATTACCGATGACGATGCAGAAATTATAACCTTCAACATTATTATTTGGCATTGCAATGAAGATGGTGAAGGCGAATTAATTTTTGGGTTTATGGATGCCTTATCTGAAAGGCATGCCAGCCTTTTATTAAAAGATCGCATAACCAGAGGTATTTACCCAAAAGGTGCATGGCTCGACTACAACCTCAACGGCAAAAAAATTCAACTTGATGTTAATGGGAGGTTTTCATGAATAAAGTGATAGAAAAGAGTGATTTTGAGATTGCGTATAATTTTTTCACGCTCTTTGTTGAACTATTACAAATTGTTGAAAATGATAAAGACAATGACCACATTGAAGCCAGAAAATACCTCAACAAGCATTTTTATGGTGAAAGGTATAAGTTTTGTGAATTTTTAGGATTTGTAAATGAAGAAGTTAAAAGGCATGAAATTCCACAGCATCATATTGTGAGCTTGATGTGTTCAATGGTGCTTGCCGGTATTTCTATAGGTCATCAAGATGGCTACTCCTTTGCTAAACAAATTAAAGGTGAGGTGTAAAGCAGTATGTTAAACCAGCAAGGAAAAGAATTTGTAAAAATACTTGAACGCATGAAACCCTCAAAACATATCCACGAAATCTTTTCTGATTGGTTGGTCATGGCGGCGTCCGCGCTTTATTCGTGGAAGAAAGATGAAAAAATTGAAAATGAATATATGGAAATAGCAAAACACTACACAAACGAAGAATTAAAAGAGCACATCAGACTTATAGAAATAACAACAGAAGCCCTTGAAGAAAAAGAACAAGATTTTTTAGGTGAAGTATTCACATTTGCAAATTTAACTAACGATAGAGGCGGACAATTTTTTACACCGTATCATATTTCGTACATGTCAGCGCAGACGGCAATTGATAAAAACAATCTCCCAAAAAACAGAGTAGCAAAAATAAGCGATCCGGTATGCGGGTCAGGGGGAATGCTAATTGCCGGAGCGCAGGTGTTGAAGGAGTATGGGTTTAATTTCCAGCAGGATGCCCTTTATATCGGTCAGGACATTGACGCACGATGCGCACGTATGACCTTTATACAGCTCAGTTTATTGGGTGTGCCGGCAGTTGTGTATTGCATGAACACTTTGACAATGCAAACATTCTGGCACAGAGAAACTATCGGCTATCACTTGGCAGAAATGGGCTTCCGCCTCAAAACGGAAAAGATGATTGACATGATGAACGATTTTGAACCGGCAAAATCGAAACTTGGTGTTGAACAATCACCACCACAGGTAGTTTTGCAAGGAGAATTATTTTGAAAGTAAAACAAAAATTGGAGGGTGAAGAATAATGTCACTGAAAGAGACAATAACGCAGGCAATACTTAATTCGTTACTTGAAAAATTCAACTACGACCAATTAAGGGATATAGAAAGTGCTGTACATCTCAATCTTAATGACTATGAGGTTCAAATAAAAAAGGATGAAGAAACTCAATTAACGGCTAGCATAAGCTCTGATGCCAGAACATATCAAATGTTTTTTGTCGCAAAAAGAATTGAAGGATTAGGTGATGGAACATTAAAGTATTACCACATCGTATTAAATGGATTCTTCAAAATTATAAGCAAGCCAATATCCGCAATTGGAGTAGATGAAATCAGATTTTACCTTGCATCGAGGCAAAGTATTTCTAAAGTGTCATTAAACAATGAAAGAAGAATTTTGTCATCGTTTTTTTCATGGCTACATAACGAAGAACACATAACCAGAAATCCTATGTTGAAAATAAAAAACATTAAACAACCAAAAATACTTAAAAAGCCATTTTCAGCACGGGAAATTGAAGAATTAAGAGCGTGCTGTAAAACTTTAAGAGATGAAGCAATATTTGAGTTATTACTTAGTACAGGAATGAGATGCGCAGAACTTTGCAACTGCAATAGATCTGACTTGAATCTCGCGGATAGTGAGATAATAGTTTTAGGAAAAGGAAACAAACAAAGAACTTGTTATCTGAATGCGCCGGCAAGCAAGAAATTGACAGATTATCTAAAAACAAGAACCGATAATTTACCTCCTCTTTTTCTTGCATATAAGGGGAAAAATCATAAACACGGAAAAATGAGGCTAAAAACAAATGGCGTAGAAGTAATGATTCGATTACTCGGTTTTAGGGCTGGGATTCAGAATACGCATCCTCACAGGTTTAGAAGGACTGCGGCAACAACAGCCCTTCAAAGAGGGATGCCTGTTGATCAGGTAAGAATTTTTTTAGGGCATGAGCAAATCAATACAACAATGCAATATGCCATAACAGCGGATGAAGCTGTTAAGCATGCACATTCAAGATATATGTAGAAAACTGCGTTGCGGTTTCATATAGAAAGTGAACAAGGAGATTTTTTATGAGCGTTGAAAACAAGAGGGTTGTGGAAATTAACGGAGTAAAAGTTGAGGTCGATCTTCGCACAGCAAAAGTGGTCGAACATTTCAAAGTAGGCGATCCGGTCAGGGTGTTTCACCCAAAGCAAGATTTCAGCGATGCCGCAATACGCCCCGGTGTAATAGTCGGATTCTGCGAGTTTGATAAAACCCCAGCAATTCAAATCCTTGAATTGGAAGTAAGTTATTCCGGAGTTAGTTTCAACACTGTAGTCATTGCTGAGGGGATAAACAACAATTTGCAGATCGCCCCTTATAACAAATTCGAAGGTATTGTTTCCAAGGCAGATGTTGTGACTAGGTTGGACAGGATGATCCAGAAGGCAGAGCTTGATCTTTCGGAATTAATGATGAAGAAAAAATACTTCATTGATAATTTTGCAAAGGCTTTTGACGAAATCGTATCTGTAACGGGAATGAATTAAGGGAGGCAGTTTTGAAAATCACCAACAGAATGAATCTGCCGGAAGCTATGGTTAAGGCAGTTTCCACCCGGCGCCACAATGCCCCGGGTCGCTTATCAGCCACAACGCTTTTGAACGGTACAAAACAGATACTGCTTATAGATCGCCATTGGGATAATCTGGAGGACGATGTAGCGGATCGCTTTTGGGCGATTATCGGTACTGCCATCCACGACGTCCTTGAACACGAAGGCGAGAACGAATTCGCCGAGGAATTTATGTCGCATGAAGTTGACGGGATTATCGTAACCGGACGCATCGACAACTACAACATGCGGGATGAAATCATCTCTGACTACAAAAGCGTTTCCGTGTGGAAAATAAAATTTCAGGATTTTGAGGATTGGGAACACCAGGGAATGATGTACGCTTGGCTCCTGATAAAAAACGGTTTCAAGGTGAAAACTTGCAGGTTCGTCAGCCTTATTAAAGACCATTCCAAACGGGATGCCAAGCGTGATTTATCATATCCTCAAAAACCCATGTACGTCTACGAATTCGACGTTACCCGTGAACGGCTTGCCGAAATAGAAGCCTTCATCACTACAAAAATTGCAGAGTACAAACTACACAGGGAGATGTCCGATGACGACATCCCGCCCTGCACCGCAAAGGAGCGATGGGAAAAGCCCACTAAGTACGCTGTCAAAAAGAAGAACAGGAAAAGTGCTGTCCGTGTGATGAATACTATGGAAGATGCAGAAAAGTATATTGCTGACTTGGATAAGGAGCATTATATAGAAATACGCCCTGGTGAGTCTACCCGTTGTCAGGATTATTGCATTGCATCTGATTACTGTAACTTCTACCGCGATAATGTAGCCACAGCCGAGGATGAGGAAAACACGGCAGCATGAAGACTAATTCCCGCTTAATCAAAAGGAGCGGGGATAACTGAAGGAGAGGTACATGGGTATTCCAGTTTTAATCATGGGTGAAAGCGGAACGGGAAAATCAACGTCAATCCGCAATTTCAAAGATGCGGGAGTTATCAACGTTTACGGAAAGCCGCTACCATTCAAAAATAGCTTAAAAACCGTAAACATGGATGATTGGCAAAAAATCATTGCCACAATGAAAGCCGCGCAAACGGATGTAATTATTGTTGATGATTTTCAAGGCGTACTGGTTACGCAGTACATGGGCAGGGCAAAAGAAAACGGGTATCAAAAATTTACTGATATGGCGTTCGGTTACTACAGCGTTATCAGAGCGGTTCAATCACTTGCGCCTGAAAAACGAGTTTACTTTTTGTCACACATAGAGCGCGACCAAGGCGGCAACGAAAAAGTCAAAACAATTGGCAAGCTTCTTGATGACAAAATAACTGTCGAAGGACTTTTTACTATCGTGCTTAAAACAGTGGTGATTGATAAAAACTATTTTTTCCAGACGCATAATTCAGGCTCTGACACTGTTAAGTCGCCGTTTGATATGTTCAAGGATGATTTAATTCCTAATAACCTTGCAGAGGTCGATAAAGTGATCTGCAACTACTACGACATTAAAGCAAAGGAGAAAACACAATGAGTTTTTTTAACGGAGTTAATCGGCTGACTGTAAGTGAAGCACCTGATGGATTTAGGGAATTCAAGATAGGCGACAATCACGCCTTTGTTTCTAAGGTTGAGGAAAAACTATCTAACAGCGGAAACCCGATGCTGGAAATTACTTTTTGCGATGAAGAAGGCGCGTCAATTCGCTACTACATCGTTGACGGGGAGTATAAACTTTCAAAGTTAAAACAACTTTATACTGCGTTTGGTATTCCTGTAGGCGAAACAAACACGCAGAGGTGGATAGGAAAATGGGGGATTGTTGTGTGCAAAGCGGGTGAAGAATATAACGGCAAAGTCTACAACAAAGTTAGTTTCTTGCGTCCGATTCTTAACAGCAAGCAACATGACAATACACCCAAACAGCAAGCGCCGCGCAACGAAAGCGTACCGCAAGAACAAACGAATGAGTTTACGGATGACATACCATTTTAGCGGAGTGCTTTAATCATGCGGATTTTGATTTATGACTACGGGAAATATTCAGGTGACGATTTACTCATTGGAAAAGAGTACGACTGTATACCTGTTGAAGACGGAACAGTAAATCAAAGTCGCGCATGGCACGCACTGGTACAAGAATACTGGACATCGGGTTGTCATTCGTATGTGGCAAAAAACTTTTTGCATTTCCGCGAACTGATAAAACTTTATTTGGGCGCGGGCGCTGAAAGTTATTACAGCCTTGTTGATGATAAAGGGAAACCGTCTGAAAAGCTTGTTGTCCGTTATCGCATTAAGTCATGGGCGCGTTACAGTAAGAAAGAGCGGAAAGAATCAATTGATCGCTTAATAGCAGAAATGCATCAAGCGCAGGTACAGACACCTAAATTTTATGAGATTTTGCAGGGAATGGAAAACCAACCCAATTAAGGAGATTGGAAACATGAAAGAACTTATGATCGATTTGGTAGATTTGCGGTTTTCAGATAATCGCACTTACGGAGGCGAAGGAGACATCAAAATTCTTGCCGAGGACATTAAGAAAAACAGTCTCATTAACCCAATTACAGTGAAACCCTCAGCTGCTGATAAACTCGAAATCTTTGAAGTGGTCGCCGGTCGCCGGCGCATAAGGGCTGTAACCATGCTCGGGTGGAAAACAATTCCTTGCCGACTTCTGGAAGGGCACGAAATTGAACGCGCAGAGGAAATAGCCGGAGCGGAAAACATTAACCGCCTTGCCATGCACCCACTGGATGAAGCGGTTATATTCAAAAAATTGCTGGAAAACGGAGAGGTGATTGACAGCCTTGCCAAGCGATTTGACCGCACGGTATCGGCTATCTGGCAACGCATCCAACTTCTTGAACTGGAAGATAATGTCAAAGCAATGTTCCGACATGGTGTTTTATCTCTCCAGTCCGCGGCAATGCTTAGCAGCCTTGATACAAAAGATCAGATACTGTTCTATGAAAAATTCAAAGACAACTACAACGCAGAGGAAGTAGAAGATGATGATGAAATACAAGAGTGGGAAGTAAGAAATTTCATTTCTGGTATACATCATAATCGGCTTTACAGTTGCATCACGGACAAGCAGTGCAAAAACTGCAAAACCCGCACATACTTTACCGACACAAATTTATTCCCTGAACTTTCCAGCATGGAGGATTCCTGCTTAAACGGTATTTGCTATCTTGGCAAATGGATAAAACTTCTTGAGGGAAGAATAAAAAACCTGAAAGGGGAAGTGCCCTCACATGCTGATAGTAACCTCATTGTTAGCAGTAACAATAGCTTCAGAAAAATATTTGGAAAGACCGTAACCTTAAACGGTGTTGAATATAAAATTCTTCACGACCATTGGGAAACCAGAGCGGAAAAGGAAGGGAAAAACACGCACCCATGTTTCTGTATGGAATTTTCAGGTTCCGGCAATTTGGAAATCAAACCATCTTTCAGAAAAGACCCGACAGCGGAAAAGCAAAAAACAAATGAGAGCGAGTTTAGCCAGATTGTGAGCTTGATGAATCTTCCAAAAGACGAAACCGCGCAAACGCTCGCCGCTTTTGCGTCGAACGTTGATCCTAAGAAACCGTGGAAATATTCGGCAAGGGATGTTGAAAATGAAGTAAAGAGAAAAGTTCTTCGTAAGATTTTGGAAATAAAAGCCGCACAAGCAGACAGCGAGAAAGATATAGACCGCTTTCTTACAGACTTTTTCGATAACAAGCGGAATAATAAAGAAATTCTTAAACTGTTTACCGGCACGGAGAATTCCAAAGACGTAAAAAAGCTGTCATTCCCAAAACTTTTTGCTTTGATGAACGCGCTTAATATGAGTATATGGGAACTTCCTGGCTTTAACGAAGTTGCTTCGTTGAAGAAGCATGACAGTACAGAATGGGCAGGAGTAACCGTTGCCCAACTAAGGGAAATGTACCGTGAAGAAATCAAAGCGCAGGTCCCGCCATTGAAACAAGAAAAGAAGGGTCACGGGGAATCGAAGCCGGAAACGGCAGACAAGAAGGGGAAAAAATGATCTGTCGGGAAATCGAATGTGAAGATTACCTGATTGATGGCGGGGAACCGGTGTGGTGTTACCGTGCCGGCTGCCCTGCTATTGTTGCGGTTAAAAAGTGTCCGAAGGTCGCGGGTGAAAGTTCGGGAGGGGGAACGTGATTGAAAGGTTTTTTGCTACATTCGTAATGAGTGAAACAACGGTAAATCAAATTTACTCTTTGCCGGCTGAATTGCAACCGAAATTTTGGAAAGCGGTGACAGATTACGGTCTTTACGGGATTGAACCTGAATTTGAAGGCTTAGAGTTCACTATCTGGATTGGTATAAAGGACTTAATTTCTCATACAAAACGAAAGGATGAACAATGGCGAAAAAAGCAGAGTAATAACGGGAGTCAGGGCGGCGCTCCAAAAGGAAACAAAAACGCTGCTAAATACAACCCAAAACAACCCAAAACAACCCACGAAAATGAAACAACCCACGAAAATGAAACAACCCACGAAAATGAAACAACCCATAATGACAATGACAATGACAATGACAATGACAATGACAATGACAATGACAATGACAATGACAATGACAATGACAATGAAAAAGATAATGACAATGGCGGTTGTTTGTCTTTTTCTGAAAATTTACAAGAACAAAAACCACCTGATCCGATTCCGGATAAACCTCCAAAAACGAAAGAGGATATTGGTCGTAATTTTGAAGAAGCGCGGATATTTTGGAATAAGCACAAACCGCTTCCAGAATGTCGTGATTTGTTCATACCCGGAACAGAAGTTGAAGAAGTTTTAAGAACTCTGCAACACTACACATTGTCTGAAATCAAGAACGCTATTGTAAATTACCACTGGCACAAAACAGGAGAGTGTGGAGACGGATATGTTGACCCTCCGCCTTTTGGACGGCTTTATGGGTTTCTGAAAACAGGTGTCGCCAGTTATTTTGACGATGAAACTTTCAAGGCGCAATACAAAAAAAGGGGGATAAGTGGCAGTAAAAAATGAAGCGAAGTCATCAGAGGTGAAAAGAGAGTACATTTTTCGCCTTTGTCCCACTTGCGGCGTGAAGTTGCATACTTGTGCCTTTATCTGTTTTAAGTGCGGCAAGCGTTATAACTATGACGCGAATTCCGGCAAGTGGGTTGATTTTGTTTACAAGTCAACTAACTCATCAGATGCGATTTACAACCGCAAAATGAACGATGTTGAAAAATGCTTTAACTGCTGGAACACACAAAACAACAATACGTGTAAATACATTTATTGCTACGGCAGCGGGCGCGGGAATTGTGCGGCTTGCAAGCGATTTGAGAGCACCCGCTTTGACTGTTGCCAAGAAATAGTTAAGCGAGATTTAGTGCTTATAAATGACAAGGAAGCGGGAAGAATTTTCCATGCCTCTATACGCAGGAAGCTCGATTACAGCGTTTTGCTGTTAGAAAAGCAAGAAGGAGTAAAGCAATGAAAAACAAAGCGATTGATGTCCACAACATTTTGATTGAGCAATTAGAAAGACTCAACGATCTTGATGATGAGGAAATGAAAAGCGAACAACTGACAAACGAAATCAGGAGATCTGAGGCGGTAAGTAAAGTTGTCGGGCAGATAGTTAGTCACGGCAGGCTACAGCTTGACGCTATCAGGATTAGGACTGAATCTCCGGAGGTAATTGATATGCCGGATATGTTTAAGGGTGGAAGTAAAATCGAAGAGACTTTAGTTCCAGCTTTGCCAGCATCAACTCAAACAAAAAAAAGACTGATAAGGGAACGGTCACTATGAAACAAAGGCGTCATTGGTATACACCGAAACAGATTAAGTTTCTCGATGCAAATACTGAAGGGCGCCATATTGAGGATATTACTGCGCGATTTAACAGACGTTTTCGATTGTCGTTGTCTTGTATTAGCATCAAAAGCGCCATGAAGAGGTACGGGCTGAAAAGCGGATATAAGTACAATGGCGGATGGAACAAGAAATATTTTGAAAATCATATCAAGTTTTTACGGAAAATTGTTCCCGGCAAACACCATTCTGAGGCTGTCAAACTGTTTAACGAGCGTTTTAATTTTTCTTGTACAATAACACAATTTAAATCCCTCTGCAAAAGGTTTGATATACAAACAGGATTTACAGGACATTTTCAAAAAGGTCACATTCCTTTCAATAAGGGTAAAAAAGGCGTGCGGTATACCGGGAGCGAAGTATCGTGGTTCAAAAAAGGTCACATTCCGTTAAATTATAAACCTGTTGGCAGTGAAAGAATAAATGTTGACGGTTACGCCGAAGTAAAAATTGCCGACCCGAATAAGTGGAAAAGCAAACATTCTGTAATTTGGGAAGAGGTGCACGGCAAGATCCCTAAAGGGCATATTGTAATATTTCTTGACGGGAATAAATTAAATTTTGAACTTGATAATCTTGCGATTGTTTCACGCTCTGTGCATGTGGTGATGTGCCGGAGTAATCTTTACACAACAGACAAAGAAACTACACGAACTAACATCGTGCTGGCAATGATGAAAACAAAAATTTCCAGTCTCAAAGAAAAAACGTTTGCAAGGATCAAGAACAAAAAGATGGTTTTCTTGAATAGCGGCGGGTGCAAAGTTTATGTGATAAAGGACAAAGAAATGTACATTCCGGTCAGGGAAACCAAAACAGGAAAACTTGTTAGGTTATGTGTTGAGAGATTAAACGCCAGAACTTCACGCAGAATAGCGCAGCGTGATTTGTTTGAATATGCGCAACAAAGGGGATGGCAGAGGATATGAAACCAATAATCTGTAACACCCCTATGGTGAAAGCCCTGTTGAACACAAAGCCCAATGTATTTCCAGCGGAGCCGATTGACGCAAGCAAGCCGCGCAAGAGCCAAACGCGGCGGGTGATTGAGCCGCAGCCTGAGCATTTGCAATATCACGAATATAAAGGGAAACTTGTACATGAGCATGAGCACCGAATGTGGTGTTTCAAGGATTTTGTCGTGCCGGACGAATATATTTTCGACTTACAAGATAAGCTAAAAACCGACATGAGTCCACTTTGCAAATATGCCCGTTACAAAGTCGGCGACATTCTCTATGTGCGGGAAACAACGGCGCTTGTGGCTTACGGTAATGAGGATCGGATGCATGAACGTATAGTTTATAAAGCTGACGATTTGTTACCGAGTGATTTTGAAAGAGATAATGGTGATAGGTGGATTCCTTCCATCCACATGCCACGCGAAGCTGCCCGCATTTTCCTTGAAGTCAAATCGGTCAGGGTTGAGCGGTTGCAAGATATTACAGAGGCAGACGCAAAGGCAGAGGGAAGTTTCCTTAACAGGTGTGAATGTTTACCGCGTAAAAATGATAAAACGCCAATTGACAAACTGTTTAGTCAAACGCAGTGCATGAAATTACATGGATACGAATTCAAGGTACTTTGGAACAGCATCTACGCCAAGCGCGGCTACTCATGGGAATCAAATCCGTGGGTATTTTGCTATTCATTTATGAGGGTGGAAAACCCAAAGGAGGCTACCAATGGAAGAGATTTTGATTAAGATTAACTGCAATAAAACAACTTGCGACAAATGTTTCGGTGTTTCTCGAAACAAAATTCACGGTACGCACTGCATAGTTTTCTCAAAGAAATTGAAAACAAAAGGTGATCAACTTTTGAGATTACTTGAGTGCAAGAAAGCGAGGGTTAAAAGTGAGTAAAGAAAAAGACGGCGGATCAGCGTTCCCGGTATTTGACGGTAGGGTCGGAGCTGATTATCAATGCATAGATGCCGGAATGTCCTTGCACGACTGGTACGCAGGGCAAGCGTTAAACGGTTTACTTAGCAGTGGAAGCACGTGGAAAATAGGAACAGAACCGATTAATACTCAAGAAAGGTATGCCAAAACGGCTTTTGATTTCGCTGATGCCATGATTGCGGAGAAGAAAAGACGAGAGAAGAAAAGACGGAAGGAGAAAGCGGAATGAAAATAATCCGCGTTTTCCCACGTAGAACCAACGCCACACCTACGGACGAATCCGCCTTTGTCGGGTATCCCACGATGTTTGCCGAGGCGGATGAAGTGCATATTTCTGTAACATTCTCATGGGATTTGCCGGAAGCCGAACGCCTAAAAAAACAATGGCGGTATATTGCGCCAGTAAAAATAGGCGGTGTTGCCACAGGACAACACGGTGAAAATTTCATTCCCGGTATGTATCTGAAAAAAGGCTATGTGATAACAAGCAGAGGATGCCCGAATTCCTGCTGGTTCTGCGATGTATGGAAACGGGAAGGTCAGGCAGTGAGAGAGTTGCCAATAACCGAAGGTTGGAATGTCCTTGATGACAACTTGCTTGCCTGTTCCGATGCGCACATAAAAGCGGTTTTTGCCATGCTTGCCAAACAAAAACAAAGACCGTTATTTACCGGAGGTTTGGAAGCGGCACGGTTAAAGCAATGGCATATTGATGAACTGGTAAAGTTAAAGCCCAGCGAAATGTTTTTTGCATACGACAGCCAATCCGACCGTGAACCGTTATATGAAGCAGGTAAAATGCTCCGCGCGGCAGGGTTCAAGACCTGCCATCCGTTACGTGCTTATGTTCTTATCGGTTACCCAGGCGACACCATAGAAAAAGCGGAAAACCGCCTGTTTGACTGCATTAATGCTGGCTTTACTCCAATGGCGATGTTATATCACGATAAATCCGGCAAACGTGATCCGGCGTGGATTAAATTCACATGGCCTTGGGCGCGTCCTGCAATTATATACGCAAAGAGAAAGGAGATTGAACAAAACAACTGGAGACCAAAGGAGGAAGTATGAGGCATTACTGTAAAAGTTGCGAAGTGGAATTTAATTTTTATGGTGAGTTTAATCTTTCGGGGGGAGGAATTTATCCTCATAAGTTTGAAAATTGTCCCATTTGCTATACCTATCCTTTCAGGCGAATCCCCGATTATGAAACACCGGAGCAGTATGAAAAGCGCACAGGGAAGAAATGGAACGGTGCAGTTTATTCAGTTATAGATGCTAATTATGAAACTTACGTATGGGAAGGGTTTGGGAATGTTGAACTTGCAAAGGCGGCGAAGCTCTTTGAGCTTGGAAGCCCCATTATCGTTTGCGCCCAATCACCAGAACCGCCGCCCGATAATTGGAGACCGAAGGAGGAAGCATGAAAAACGAACAACTGAAAGCAATCGAAGGGCGGGTATACTTCCGTCATGCAACTCATGAAGGCCAGATAGATTATCTTACTAAAACCCCTTCAGATATAAGGGACTTAATCGCCGAAGTAAAACGCCTAACACGCTAACGTGATGCGGCTGTTGCGGATTTGCAAAATATAGCAAGACAAGAAAAGATTTGTTCAACGTGCAAATATTTTAATTTTTCCGCTAAAAAAAATCCGTGCGCCCAATGCTTAAAAAATATCGAAAACGGTCGTATCAAATGGCAATGGCGCGGAGTGCAGGAGGGAGAATGAAAAAATTACGGTTCAAAATGAGAACTATCGAAATAATCGAAAACACTCATTTTTTGCTTGCGCTTATTTTGTGTTTTTGGGTTGATTGGCGGCTTGGCGTAGCTTTGATTTTATATGAGTCAAATGTTTGCCTAATGATACTTAGGAAAACAGATTGGAGGAAGTATGAAAGGCGAAATTGACAAGGATTATTTTTGCTCCCGTTATACAGGGGGAATAGCTTGTATGGAGAGGCTTGTTTCTTTTGAAAATTGCGCTACCTGCGAATGCTATCACCGCAAATATCCTACACCAGAACAATACAAAGAAGAATACGGGGAAGAATGGGCAGGGGCTGTTTATGCAAAATGTGCTGATGATAAGTGCCGCGCCAATTGCCACAACGGTTATGAAGCGTACGCATCTGATGAATACGCATCTGTCGATTCTTGCAATGCTGTGTTGATCGTTTGCGCCTGTACCCCGTGGGGAAATCCACCTGCGGATTGGAGACCGGAATGAAAGTAAAAGTATTCTACCATGACGGAAAAGTGCAAGAATTTCCCAATGCAAAAATAACATGGGAATGGGATGAAAACGAAGAAGGTTGCGATAGCGGGTGGCGCATACACGCGATTGATAAAAATTACACTACTGTCAGTGCGCTTGTTTATCCCCGCGATTGTACCAAAATCGAGATAACGCATGAAGTAAGCGATATGATTTTTAGAAACTCTCCATGTGAAAACACCATTAGCGGTAAGCGTTTCAGGATATTTGCGGAAATAGACCGGGAACGCAAACAACAAGATGAAAAATGGGGTGAACAAAATCACCCTATGGTTCGTGATGACTTTGATTTTAAAGAAGCATATACAATACTGAAACATATAAGATTTGAAAATGATCTTGAAAATGATTTCGGTGAAAAGACGTGGTTAAACATTATTGGAGAAGAACTTGCAGAAGCTGTTCTTGCTACTTCTTTACAAGAAAAAAGAAAAGAAATGGTACAAGTAGCCGCCGTGGCTGTTCAAATAATCGAATATCTGGATAGGAGGGAGAGTGAAACCACAAACAACGCTTAAAGATGTATTAAAGCCGCCGTTTACCCGTGATTCTGTGGGGATGATTTACGATTCCAACAGCAGATTTATTGATGTACCGGGTATAAACTGCAACAAAGATGACCCTGAAAATTGGCAGGGTGAAGCCGTAGCCAAAACTCGTGGATGGGGTGTCTTTCAGTATTACAAAAACGGAGAAGCCTTGCAGGATGCGTTTATGGACTTCATAGTAAACGCCCTAAACGAAAGATGGGAGCGGGAGTTTAGCGAGCCGCTACGCTGGAAAGAAGAAAGCTATGAACACAGTGAGATTGTTACTTGGCACTGCCCAAAATGTGAGGAAGGTTATGTTATTGGTCGGGCAGAAATGCAAAGTTTCTTTTATTGTCCTAAATGTGGAGTTAATTTACTGCCGCCAAAAACCATGTATTGGAAGTGGTCTGATTCAGGGAATGAATATGTATGTCCTGCTTGCGAACATGAAGCAGATGATGATGAACCTTACTGCCCCTCATGCGGGGTTAGGCTGTTGCCGCCGGAGGAGGGAGGGTGAAAGCGATACTTGAGATAGAAGCACCTGAATCGTGCAGCTTTTGTCCGCTCTATTATGATGTAGGAACTTATTCAATTTGTCGCGGCAATCTAAAAATTATGTGCGGTCGTGATAATTTAACCATCCGCCATCCAAATTGTCCGCTACAAATCATAGGAAACAATACATGCCAGCGATGCGGAGAAATGACGGCAGCGCGTAAGTATGGACTTTGCCATAAGTGCGACAGGTACATTGAAAACTACGACTGCAAAAAAGGAGGCGTAAGAGTGAATTCAGGACTGTTAATGATGGTAATCGGGTCTGGGCTATGGGTAGGAGCGCAAATTGTCAAAGCGGTTACACAAGGAATGTATAATCTAGCGGTAAGTAAATCTGACACGAACGACATTGACGTTCACGGCGGATGGGTTTTGCTCCACATTGGTATTATAGCGGGCTTGGTTTTTGGATTGCTGAGTATTATTGCTGGCTTTGCTTTTATGATAGTCGATGCATTTAAAGGATAGACAGTAGTGGGAGGAAAGCGATGAATAACGAATTAAAGCCCTGCCCTTTTTGTGGGGGTGAAGACAAAAATGATTTTTGTATCAATGTAGAGGGCAACAATTGGTTCAAGCGTTGGTATGTTCGCTGTATAAATTGTGGGGCATCGGGTTCTATTGCAGGGAGACAAAAAGCTGCAATCGCAGCATGGAACAAAAGGAGCGGGAAATGATTGACATACCAATCGGCAAAGCGCTGGTGGCGGTAGAGAGTTCTTCTCCCTACAGGTGCGGGGAGTGTTTGCTATATTCAGATTGGAGTTGTTTTACTTGTTCTTCAATCGACCGCAAAGACGGCAAGAACGTGATATTCAAACTTGTGGATTATCCGGCAGGGAAAGCACTTGACACAAATGTTTTCTACTGGGAAAAATAGGGAAAACGAAAAAAGCGAAGCAATAAAATTTTGTCCGATTAATCGGACAAAGATATACATAGCATAACAAAACACACAATAATAAAATTCAAAAAACTTGACAAAGAAACATTTGTAAATATATACTCCTTTCTTGAGGGAGACTTATATGTACACCATTCTCAACCGGCACGGCCTACGCACGGCTGTCGGCGCAAGCTGTTTTGAGAAACCCATAAAAGCGCTTTTAAGCTTTTCCGGGTTTTTTGCGCTTGCGGCCGCATGGCAGATATTGGCGCAAATAAAATCAAATCCGGCAGTGCCGCTAGTCAGTGGAATCATCCGCACATTAGCCAATCTTATAAGAGACGGACCTTTTCTCGGTCACATTGTTGCCAGCCTATCAATACTTTTTGCAGGTGTTGGCATCGCTACAGTTGTCGGATTTACAATCGGGATTTTCCTTTACAGATACAAATATTTCAAAGCTGCCGCATATCCTGTAATAGATTGCTTACGCAACGTGGCATCTTTGACGCTTTTCCCGCTCCTGATAGTCCTACTGGGGCTCGGCCCGCCAGCGCAGATATTTGTTATTTTTTGGACAGCGTGGTCTGCTGTCGTTTTATCCACCCTTAACAGTTTGGACGTTGATAAAAACATCGTTGAAGCCGCAAGATCATTTGGCGCCGGAGAATGGCGGATTATTTTCGGTATCCGCGTGCCGATGGCTGCGCGGGGGATAATAACAGGAATCAGAATAGGCGTGGGGAATGGATGGATAAGCCTGATCGCCGCAGAGATGCTGGGGGCGCAGAGGGGGCTCGGTTTTTTCCTTCTCTGGAGTTCGCAAACATTTCAATTTGAAAGAGTATACGCCTCGATTATCGTAATCGCCACCATTGGCGGTATTGTCAATTACGCCTTGCTGCTTGTGCAGAAGGCTTTAACTCAAATCACGGGAGAAAAACTATGAAAACAGTATTAACTTTATTGTTCGCGGTCGTAACCGCACTATCAATTGTCGGATGTCGGAATGAACCGCCTGCTGGAACCATGCGGTATATCGCTTTCAGGGTTTACGATCCGGTATACATCGCATACGAAAAAGGGTTCTTTGAAAAGCGCGGCATCAGTGTCGAAATTATAGACCTCATTGCTGGCGGTCCTGTCGCGATACAGGCGGTAGCTGGGGGAAGCGCGGAGGCAGGACTTTCCTCCATCATGGCGATAATATCAGCACGGGCGCAGGGACTGCCCATTATCGGCGTATCAGATATACAGTCAGCCATAGGAAACCAAGCCCTACAAGAGTTTTTTGTTCGCGCAGATTCCGGGATATACAGCGTTGCTGACTTGCGGGGCAGGACTATCGCTATAAACCTTGTCAGATCCTCATTCCATTATACCCTCTTGATGGCTTTGGAAGCGGTTGGTCTAAGTGAATCCGATGTAAACTTTATAATTCTGCCTTTTGACCAGCAAGTGCTCGCCTTAGTTAATGGGAGTGTGGATGTTATAGGGCTTATGCAGCCTCATATTCGCAACGCGGCTGAACGCCCTTATCTGAAAAGGCTTTTTACAACTCATGACGTATTCGGCAACAAACAATTTACCCTACACTTCTTAAACTACGAATGGGCGCAAAACAATGAGAAAACCGCAACGGCATTTGTCGCCGCGATAGCGGACGCCGCTGCGTGGATAGAAAATAATCAAGACGCGGCAAGAGAGATAATAGCAAGGCACACCGGGGTGGACATTCGATTTGTTGAAAATTATTATTTCCAGCCCAATGCAATGGTTGTGCTGGAGGATGCCCAAATTTGGCTTGATTATATGAGAGCGGCAAACGAAATAACTGCGGACTGGCTTCAGGTTTCCGATTTTGCCACAAACAGATTTAACCCGTTTGTTATGGAGGACTAAATGAAAAAAGAATTTAAAGAGGTAGCATTAAGCCTATTAAAAACGCCTGAAAAAAACACGCGTACACACCCTGAAAAGCAGATAGCGGAGATACGCCGCTCCCTTCAAAAGTGGGGGCAGTACAAAAACATCATCATTGATGAAAACAACTTTATGCTGGCAGGCAACGGGCTTGTGGAAGCCATGCGCGCTGAGGGCATGGAAAAGGCGCACGCCCTGATACTCTATGGTCTGACCGAAAACGAAAAGAAAAAGCTGATGATGGCAGACAACAAAACTGCAGGTCTTGGAATCGACAACCTTGCCAACATCGAGGAAATTATCCGCGAACTTAACGGGGACTTTGATATCCCTGGCTTTGATGACGATGTTCTTAATTCAATAAACGCCGCCTCTAACGAAATTTCCGCCGCTATGGATGATTACGGGAAAGCATCGGAAGAAAACCTTGCAGAAATTGATGCGCGATCCAATATCAATGAAGGGGAAGAAAGTGGAGACAGTTTAGATCCGGATGCAACAACGGGCGAACCGGAAGAGCGAGTAAGCGTAACCTGCCCTGAATGCGGTACAAAAGTATGGTTATAAAGCGGGAAGGCAAAAGAACTGTTCTGGAAGCCGCCGAGAAGCGGATAATCAACGCCTTTTCCAACGGGAAAAAAGTTTACGTGTCTTTTTCAGGTGGGAAAGATTCCCTGTGCCTTTTGGGAATAACACTCAAATTGGTCGCACAGGGAAAATAGACCCGTCCCTTATGGTTGTTGAATTTATTGATGAGGAAGCCATTTTTGACTGTATCGAGCGTACAGTGCTGGAATGGCGTAAAAAGGTATTGTTAGCTGGGGGAAAATTCAACTGGTTTTGTCTGGAGGTAAAACATTTCTCGTGCTTTAATCAACTTGAAGAGGACGAATCATTTATTTGCTGGGACAGCACACGAAAAGGGGCATGGATACGGAAGCCCCCTGCCTTTGTGATTTGGCAGCATCCGCGCCTTAGAAACCGAAAAGACACGTATCAGGATTTTCTTATGAAGCATAATTCCGACGGTATATGCATAACCGGGGTACGGATGTCGGAATCTGTTCAAAGGTCGAAGTATATGGCAAACTCTTTCTCTGCCAAAAGAGGGCTTGCCCGCGGAAATATGGTTTGGCCAATATACGACTGGAAAGATTCTGACGTATGGAGATATCTCTATCAGGAAAAGATAGACATACCGGAAATATACTTGTACCTGTACCAGACCGGAAGCTCACTGAAAGATATGCGGGTTTCCCAGTTCTTTTCAGTGGATACAGCCAAATCGCTTGTCAAAATGAACGAATACTACCCTGAGCTTATGGACAAGATAATCAAAAGAGAACCAAACGCTTATCTTGCTTCTCTTTACTGGGATAGTGAAATGTTCCGGCGTTCCACAAAAAACCGCAGAAACATAGAGGAACAAAAGGACTATAAGGCTGAAGTCTATAAGCTCCTGAAAGACCCGCGCAAGAATTTCCCCACAAAAGGTGGCATGGAAAACGCTCAATGGATGATCAAAATACTCCTTAAATACGGGTCCATCATCGAAACGAAAATTTATAAAACGATTTATGACTGCCTTATGGGGGGAGATCCAAAGGGAAGAACCAGGAGAGCCATAATAACCCATATAAATTACGAATATTCTCGTCCATACAGGGAGGAAAAAAGCATGGAAAATAAAATAAAAGCGCCATTGTCAACATTGCATTGGGTGGATCGGACCAAGTTAAAGGCAAACGACTACAATCCAAACAAAGTTTCAAGAGAGAATCTTGATCTTTTGGTTTTATCAATTCTCTCGAACGGCTGGACAGGCGCTATTGTCTGCCGTAAGGATTACACTATTATTGACGGTTTCCACCGGTGGACTGTTTCAGGTGAGGAACCATTGTTTAGTCTTCTTGGAGGCAAAGTACCGGTAGTTTTTGTGATACACAAAGACCATGCAGGAGATGTATACGGCACAGTAACTCATAACCGAGCAAGAGGAACACACCTTCTTGAACCAATGAAAAACATAATAAAGCAACTTCTTTCCCAGGGGAAAACAGTCAAAGAGATAGGAAAAGCACTGGGAATGAAGCCGGAAGAAGTGTTTAGGCTTTCAGACCTCTCAAAAGACCACTTCCTCAAACTCATGGCTTCACGTGCTGATGGCTACTCAAAAGAATTGTATATGCGGAAAATGTAGACTTTATATAAAAACTATACTAAAATAACAGAATATGAGTAGTTTTTTCTGTAGAGACTGTAAAAATCAAATAAGTGTTTCCGATGGCACGGTTGTTATTCAGTGTGTCAAATGTAAGGCTATGTATGCCATAGTCTCTTTAAGCAATGAGTACAGCTTGATGCTATCAGGGAAAGATACTATCGGAAAAGCGAAACTCAATGCTGATGATGTAAGAAAAGCCATAGTAGAATATCAAAATAAAATATTGGAAAATTTTAATCGACCTGACTGTCCAGAATGTGGCAAAGAAGCTTCGTTTAATGTTGAAAGAGGTAAAGGAATATTTTGTAATCGTTGCAATGCTTTTTTTGAACCTGAAAAATATCCTGACTTTTATGAATATTGCTATACCGATGATTAACAGCCCGGGTTTGCCTAGAGATTTCCAAGTGTAACATCTTGCCATTCTTAAAAAAGAGTATATAATTACACCATCTCAACCGGAGAAAATTTGTAGGTACTTTCAGCGGGAATTTGGATTGCGGGTGCTATTGACTCCCGAACTCGCGCTAGACACGGGGAAAATTTTAGCGGTTTCGTTTCGTTGGAGGATGATATGAGTGCAAAGGCGGCGGCGGCTAAGACTGAAAAGCGCGCGCTTGCGGCACAATCAGAGGCAGGGAAAAGCGCGCGCGCTACTTCAGCGCCAACAAAATCGAATAAGCGCGCGGCGGAGGCATCGGGGAAGGCGGCAAAGAGCGCAGAAAAATCAGCGGAGAGCGGAGCGCCGGCGGAAAGTACGGAGACTAAGGTTGTGGCGGGGAAGAAGCTAATCCGCACCAGCTTTTTGGCAAAGATATTTGACGTTGGGGCGAGGAGAATTCAGCAGTTAAGCGAGGAAGGAGTCATAACATCGGAGCCAGGCGGGAAAGATAAGGGCGGGTACTGGTACGACTTTGCCAAGTCCATTATTGCAATCGGCAGATACTATCAGAAAAAGGCAGACAGCCGTAAGTCTAGCAACTCTGACGAAATGGAAAGAGAGAAAATATTGCACATGAAAATTAAGCGCGAAACTGAAGAGTTGAAACTAGCGGAGTTGAGGAATGACCTGCACAGGACAGCAGACCTTGAAAGAGTTGTAGGTGCCGCACATACACGGCTTCGGATAAATCTGCTTGCTATTCCTGTAGGTGTCGCGCCGTTGATACGTGGCAAACAAAATATAAACGAGATTGCGGAAATAATCCACGAACGGATATATCGCTCTTTGAATGAGATCGTGGGAATGGACATCGATGAATTGCTTGCAGGGGAAGAAAGCGTAAGTCAGGAATAATCAGATGACACCAGTATCTGAAAACACAAAAACACTCTCCCTCCGTTTAATCGCTGTGTTAAGACCGCCTCCAAAAATTACAATATCAGAATGGGCTGAAAAAGAACGTGTCATATCGAGTGAAGAAACATCATCTCCTGGTCCGTGGTTTTCGGACAGAGCTCCTTACACAGTGGGAATAATGGATGCAATAAGTGATATGAAGGTTGAAAAGGTTGTGATTGTAACCGGCGCACAGATGGGAAAAACCAATGCCGGCATAATGAACCCGATAGGTTATTACATAACACATGACCCGTGTCCAATTATGGTGGTGCAGCCTACTATCACGATGGGAAAAACTTTTTCAGGAAAACGATTAGCCCCTATGATACGAGACACCCCATGCCTGCGCGGGAAAATTGCGGCAGAGAAATCAAGAAGTCCTGATAACAAAATACTTGAGAAAAACTTCCCCGGTGGTTATATCGTTATTGCAGGAGCAAACAGCGCACCGTCATTAAAATCACGCCCTGTGCGCATATTGTTATTTGATGAAGTAGATGAAGCGCCCATAACTTGGCAGGTCAAGGTGACCCTGTAGAATTGGCTGTTGCAAGAACAAACGCATTCCCGAACCGAAAGATAGTGCTAGTGTCTACTCCGACAGTAAAGGGAAAAAGCCGCATTGAGGCGGCGTTTATTGATTCAACCCAGGAGCGTTGGATGCACAAATGCCCTGAACCTGAATGTGGAGAGTGGTCACCGTTTAATTGGAGGCGTTTAGTCTTTGATGAAATAAAAATGTCCTGCCCTCACTGTGAAAAATTGTATACTAGAGAGGAGTGGGAAGAGAGCGGCGGAAAATGGGTAGCGGAAAAACCGGAGCACGAAGTTAGGGGGTTTCATGTGAACGCGCTTGATTCTCAGATACCGTGGGATGAACTGATTGCAAAGTTTGCGGAAGCTCAACGGTTGGCAAAAGCAGGTGATCACTCAAAGCTGATTACGTTCATCAATACAATATTAGCGGAGACATGGGAAGAGCGGGGGGAAACAATTGAATCTCATGTTCTGGAAACAAGGCGGGAAGTTTATGGCGCGGAATTACCGGATGGTGTTTGCGTTCTTACAATGGGGGTTGATGTACAGGATAATAGGCTTTGTTATGAAGTAGTCGGATTCGGGTTGGGTTATGAGTCATGGGGAATCGAATACGCAGAGATATTCGGAGACCCACGGCAAGGTGAAGTCTGGAATCGAGTAGATGACTTGCTTGCAAGAACATGGTCTTATGGGAACGGAAAACGCATCAGAATAAGCCGTGTTGCTGTGGACACGGGTGGTCACATGACACCACAGGTTTACGCATACTGTAAAGCCCGCCAGTCACGCGGGGTTTTTCCCATAAAAGGGCAAGGCGGCGACAGGTTGCCTCTGGTAAGACCGTCAAAAGAAAACAGGGAGAAAGGGTTATTCATCGTTGGTGTTGATGGCATAAAAGCCGATTTGGTATCATGGTTAAAAGTTGGAAACCCCGGGGATGGATACTGTCATTTCCCTAAAGATTCAGACGGTATCCCTATCAATGGGTATGATTCGATATATTTTGAGATGCTAACGGCGGAAAAACGGGTTATCAGGCAGGACAAAAAGGGGTTTGCGCGTTACGAATGGATTAAACCTGCAGGAACACGCAATGAAAGTTTTGACTGCCGTGTTTATGCAAGAGCGGCTTTGAGAATTATGGCAGCAAAAGATGATATAATGCTGAAACGGATACACTTAACAGAACCTTGGTTGGGTCAGGTTGATACGGAAAAAAATGATGCAAGTAAAAACATCGTTGCCGTAAATTCAAAGAAGAAAGAGCAAATTAGTAGAAACCAAAGAGCAAGGGAAAAAGGAATCACTTTATAAAGCGGGAGGATGTGATGTATGGAACTGACTGATAAAGAACTGGAAACAATTAAGAAAACAGTACGTGATGTTGAATACGGCAGTGTCACAATAAATATTTCGGCAACATCGGACAACTTTGACTTAAATGTCAATAAACGCATCAAAATTAAGAGGGAGACGTTAGCAGATAAAAAAACACTTGACACCAACCGGTAAAATACCCTTATAATAAGCGTAACAGTATATTCGGCTGACCGAATACGCGGAAGCCCGTGAAGGAACTGGAGAAGGTATGTCTTTCTCCCTTTACTTCACGGGCTTTTTTATTTTCCAAGCACATGGAGATTTTGAAGTGAGAAGACAGCGCACAGAAAGGTTAGTGAAAGCAAAAGTTGAGTTGGAACAAGTTGACGCTGCAATAGCCGCTATTCAAAATGGCGCACAATCTTACCGTATCGGAAGCCGTGGTTTGACCAGGGCAGATTTAAAGACTTTGTATGTTCGTAAAGATATGCTGGAAGATTTAGTTACCGCGTTGTCCGGTGGTAGCGGCAGGTTCAGGCAAGTGGTTCATGTGGGGTAGGCAATAAATGAACAGACCCATTTTGTATAATGAATACGGCAAACCGATTTCACAAACACGAAACAGGGTTCTTGCGTCCGGATATTCACATTCCGCAGCATCATTAACCAAACCTGTATTCAAGGGTTGGAACTGGAGCGGCGGATCTCCTGATGATGATATTGTTGCCAACCTGCCAATCATTCGACAAAGAAGTCGACAACTCACAATGGACGCCCCAATTATTGCAGGGCTTTATGAAACTCTTGCCACATACACTGTAGGTACAGGGCTGGTTCCAGAACCGGTTCCCGATGCTGATTTTTTGGGGATGGACGAGGAAAACGTTCGCAGGTGGAAAAACAATGTTTTGCGGTACTGGAAGATGTTCGCAGAGTCTCCAAACTGTGACACGTTCCGCAGGGATAATTTTTATGAATTAACCAAGCTTGTTTGCAGGGCGGCTGATGAAAGTGGGGACGTGTTTGTTACCATGCCCCGCTTCAAACGAAGTAATACTCCATTTGATCTAAAAATTCAAGTTGTGGAAGCAGATTGTGTCGCAGATCCTGATTCGTTAGATCGCATGAAACATGAGGACTTGGGAAATGACATTTTCGGTGGCGTGGAAATTTCCCAGTGGGGAAACGTTGTGGGGTACTGGTTCTACACCGGGCATCCATTGGCAAGCCGAAAGCCCAAAGCATTCAGGTACAACAACAAAGAATACCCGCGTTGGATTTTCATTCCGGCGTACGGCGCTGAAACAGGATTGCCCAATGTACTGCACATAATGAAATCGTTACGACCGGGACAGCGCCGAGGTCTTCCGCTCATAGCTCCTGTCATAGAACTGGCGCTAACACTTGACCGCTACATGAAGGCAGAAGCGATTGCCGCACAGATACAGGCCATGTTTACGCTTGTTGTAACATCTTCACACCCTGAAGCTGCAATGGGAGAAATGGAAGCGATGCAAGGTGAGGATGGAATGCAAGTCACTGAGGATAATGACAGCTTGATAGCCCTTGGTCCAGGCATTGTACAGTATGCCCGCCCTGGTGAACAAGTAACCCCTGTCCATCCAACAAGACCAACAACGGCGTTTGCATCATTCATGGAAACTACTTTGCAAATGATGGGCTCAGTAACTTTGCCTTATGAGTTGCTGGTGCAAAAATTCGGGCAGTCCTACAGTGCAAGCATGGCGAGCATGAATATGTCGCATACCAAATTCAAGGTTCGCCGTAGCAATTTGGTTTCAGATTTTTGCCAGCCTATTTATGCAGGGTTTATGGATGAAGCGGTAGTAAAAGGGTGGATTGACGCACCCGGGTACTTTGATGACCCCGTGGTAAGGCTTGCCTATCAAGGTTGCAAGTGGGCGGGAATTGGTATGCCGCAGGTTAATTATAAGGACGCCATAGTTGCTGCTGAAAAAACTGTAGCAAATGGATTCTCTACTGGTGGCGAACAATCCAGTGAATTAAACGGTTCCGATTACATGGAAAACTTGAGCATCAGAGCCAGAGAAGTAGAAGCGGCAAAAGCAGCCGGATTACTGCCTGTACCGGAGCAGGGCATAACAGGTGCGGCGGTAGAGACCACAGGAGAAAATGACAATGGCTAAATTTTATTCAATGCGGAAAATCCGCGCAGAGGACGGCGGTCAAGCCGCGAGAATTGACATATACGGGGAGATTAGTTCGCAAGAATTCTGGGGTGATGAAAAAACGCCCGCGCAGTTTATCGCTGATTTGAATGCATTAGGCGATGTATCAGAAATCAACATTCACATATTCAGCAACGGCGGCGATCCGTTTGCGGCACTTGCGATGTATAGCGAGATAAAGCGCCGCCCTGAAAAAGTGAATGTATACGTTGATGGCATCGCGGCTTCCGCGGCGACTTTAATATCATGTGCGGGTGACACAGTGTATATGGACGAAACCTCCATGCTAATGGTGCATAACCCGTATCAACTTTTGTGGTTTACCGGTCTGAACGCAGCTGAAGCGAGGGAGCTGGCTGATGAACTTGATAAAATTCGCGAACCTATGATTACAGCCTACATGAAAAAATCTGGCAAAACGTGCGATGAAGTAATCGCTCTCATGGACGGCGAAAGCGGAAAAGGTACTTGGCTAACTGCGGCTGAAGCGGTTGAGTTTGGTTTAGCCGATGCGTATACGCCTGAAAACAAAAAGCCGCTGGAAGTTGCCGCGCTGATTAAGCCGGGTGTGTATAACTATCGGGGGCATAAAATCGACCTGACAAAATTTGAAAACGCGGCGGAGAAAACTGCCGGGATAATAAACTCGACGGGAGGAAAAAACTCGACGGGAGGAAAAAACTCAATGGCTTTTTGGAATCGAACCAAAAAACAGGCTGCCAAGCCGAAAACGCCGCGCGCGGAAATATCGTTCGTGGAAATGGGTTGTCCAAGCTGTAACGGGGCTGTGTATTTGAATCAGGAAACTGGCGAGGTGTTTGCCGGTAAAACTGAAGCGGCAGAACCCGAAAACGACAAGGACAATACTGAAGTTTCGGCAAAATTGGCAAGGCGGATGCCCGGAAACATACGGGCAGTTATTTACACGGTTGATTGTCCGCACTGCGGCAATGAGTTTATCTGGGACACGGATGCTCAGTCCGATGGAGACCAAGGTCAGGAAGCAACAGACACAACGCCGATTGACGGCAGCGCTAAGGAGGAGGAAGGCGACAACGTAACAGACACACAAGCAAAAGCCGCGGTTGCCGTTTGTCCGAATTGCAGCGCTCAAGTCGGGTACGACACTGCAACGGCAGAAACAGGAACGGATAACGCCGGTTCGGAAGGGTACGTATTAACCTGCACCGAGTGCAAGGCGCAATTCGTTGAACCGTACGCGGCGGCTGTATCAGAAGTTATTCCGGTTGGCGCGACAGCGCAAGCTGCATACCGTGCGGGGGTGCAAGCTGAGCGGCGGCGGATACTTGCGCTGGATGAAATGCAAATAGCTGCACCTGGTGCGGCGGGCATGATTCAAGCCGCAAAGAAATCAGGCACATCCGTTGAAACGATGGGGCGGAATGTTATCAAGGCGTTAGCCGCCCACCCGCAACACGGGAGCGCGGGCGCAGGGAAGTTTACCGCCGCGTTTAATCGGGACTTGCAGGCAAGCGGTGTGAATAATATGCGGACTCCGCAGCACGCCACGAAGCCCAAGAGCATACATGACGCGGCGTATGAAAGGTATGCCACGGAGTACAACAAAGGGAGAGGGGGAAGCAATGCGTAATTTATTCCATCCAAAAATCGCACAATCGGAAACTGACGATCTGTATAACGGGACACAGGTTTTCAGGCTTACAAGACCGGTTGACATAAGCGGCATTTCAGCGACGGGCAGTATTGTCAAACGCGGGACACCGCTTGCCAGCACTGACGGCAAGGAATTTAGCGTGTGGGCGCAGGGACGAAACATTGCAGGGATTTTGCTGTTCGACATTGACCTGTCTGAAAAGGAAGAGGCTCAAAACGCCGTTTTAGGATATACCGGCGAATTCAATCGCAACAAAGTAGAGGAAGCACTCGGCGGGGAGTTACCCGAGGGAGTTGTTGCACAGGCGTTCAAGGATAACATCCATATCACCGCCAGCTTCAAATATCCGAAAGTCGAAACTTTCCCGCTGGGATAACAGGGAGGCACAAACATGGGTGTTCAAGGAATAAATACAACTGACAGAAACGGGGTACAACGGACGCAGATCGCTCCTATCGAAACGATTCTGCCAAAATCACGGTTTTTCAGCACGTACTTTATGGGCGGTGCTGGGGAGTTTTTGCCCTCGGCGTTTGTCGAATGGGATTATCTCACCAAAGGGAACCCGCTCGCACACTTCGTTGGCGACGGGCTGACAGTACCGCCGACAGAACGCGGTACATTCAAAACGGCGCAGATTGAAACCCCAAGGTATCAACACCGGAAGGTTCTTGGTCTGAAAGATATGAGTCACCGTTTGCCCGGCGAACCTTACGGCTCCATGCCGTCCAGCATGTTCAAAACATTGCAGGAAAGAGCGGCGCGTCTGCGCTTTGAGGATGATGTTGAGTGCGTTGAGGCTGTTGCCGATTTGCGCGAGCTTATCGTTGCAAGGTTTATCACTGAGGGTATTGTTAAAGTAAAAGGTCATGGCGTAGACCGAGAAATTAACTACAACCTCCCAAACAGAATCAAGCTAATTGGTGACAGCGCATGGAAAAAGGACGGTGTTGCAGGTGTTCCATTTGAAGATCTGCGTGGATGGATAAGGTCGCTCAAGCGTTTGGGATTTAACCCTACCGAGGCGATAATGTCACCGGAGGTTTGGCGAATACTTGAGGCTGACAAGGAGTGGGTTGCTCAACTTGATAACCGCCGGACAGAAAAAGGAACCATTGCGCCTATTGAGGCGATTGAATACGGAGCACCTGCCTACATGGGCACGGCGCGCGATCCGTTCCTGGATTTCTACACGCAGGAGTCTGAGTACTACAATATCGAAACCGGCCAGATGGAGAGGCACCTTCCCATAGGCACGGTTATTCTTACAACTGCCGAATCAAGACGCAACCGTTTTGTGTACGGATCGATTGACTACATGGAGAGCGGGCAGTTCCGCACGGTCTCCGGTGAGTTTATCAGAGAAGAGTGGTACGACGATCGCGCAGCAACCACTGAGGTTTTGGTAACGTCCAGAGCCGTACCCATCCCTGCCAACATCAATTCGTGGCTTGTTGCCCACGTTCTTTAAGGAGGACTGTAAATGTCAAAGACATACGTAACACGTTGCATCGTGAAAAAAGGTGGCAAGGTGTACCAAAAAGGTGATGTCATAAGCGACTTGACCGAGGAAGAAGTCAAAAAAGGACTTGCTCAAAATTGGCTGATTTGTGTCGGGAATAATCCTGCTACCAATGAGGAAGATTCCAATAAGTCAGGCAAAACGATTGACCGGATGAACAAGGCGGGGCAAGCGTGACATTCAGCGAACAGGTTAAAGCCGACACAGATAACGTATTTTTCAACACAGGTGAGTTTGCTGAAACCGTTATCATTGACGGCAGACCTGTTCCTATAATTCGTGATGATGATGCCTTGAATGGAAAATCAGATGTTTATGCTATGGGCTTGGCTGAAGGCGAACAGTTTATCTTTGTACGTGAAGGAGATATGTTCCGCCTTCCCCAGCCCGGCGAACAACTGACCAAAGAAGGCAAGCAGTGGTACATACGGCACGCCGTGCGAAACATGGGTGTGTTTGAACTGCGTATAGGGAGGGATCGCGTGCATGAATAAATTGAACATTAAGGCTGGTTTTGAACGCAAGGGTTACGACAAAATTATGCAGAAGCTTGGTATGGTTTCAAAAAGTACGACAATCATAAACGTGATCAATCAAGCGGCCAAACGCGCAGCTGCAGCCGGAGCCACCGAAACCAAAAGACGTATCAAAAGGTCATACACGCTCCGCCCTGAAAAAGTTAATAAGGCTGTTAGTACTTATGCGACCGGCAGTCCGCTTGACATGGCGATAGGCGTAAAAATTAGTGACAGCTCACATCCGCTTTCCCGCTTCAAATTTACACCGAAGAAGCCGCCTAAAAAACGTGGAATAGTTGTGTCTTCGGAAGTTAAAAGAGGGCAGAAGGACGTATACACAAAAGGCGCTTTTGTTCAAACAATGCCAAAAAACAATCACACCGGAATCTTTCAGAGGGAAGATGAAAAGCGCAAGAGCATGGATAGTCATGGAAGAACAATAGAGGACTCGAAAGAAAAAGTCCACATAAATCCGTTGTTCGGTCCGCCCGTTACAAAAATGGTTGAGTCCAATGACAATATAAACAAAGCCATTTGGGACAAAATGTTTGAGACGATGGAAGTTCGCGTCAACCATGAATTGGGGAGGTTGCTGAATGTTTGAACCTGTTGACCGCACCCCTATGGGATTAGTTGATGCTTTATGCGCTCGAATAAATGACTCTTTGGTTTCATATTGGCAGGAAGCGGAACAGTTTGAAAGCGGAGTAAGCGAACAATTCCACGCGCCCCACGTGCACGCGCAGCAGCTTCCGGTAAGCCTTACAGCATCGCAGGAGCGGGATAAATCAAAGGATTATCCTGTTGTCTTGGTAATGTGTGAAAGCGGAAAAATCGAGAGCTTCAGCAAAGTTGATATGAACGCATCAATAAAAATTTCCGTTTACTTCGGCGGCTACTACAACAAGCCGGATAACCAAGGCTGGCGTATACCGGCGGCGATGCTCTGGCAGGTTTTGCGGGATTTATTGTCTGACACCATACTCGGCGGGTATCAGCTCACTGTTCCTGTTGTGTGGGGTGAATTAAACGGTAGGGAGCCGCCGTACTACACGGCGAAGCTTGAAACGATATGGAAAGGTAGCCCCCCGGCTATCGAAGTTCCCTATGAAGGGATTGGAGGGTAGTTAATTGGCATATTTTCACGGCATAAGAATGACCGAGAGTCCCACGCCTTTGCAGGTTCCGGCTGCCGTAGATTCGGCATTGCCGGTGGCGGTTGGCGTGGCGCCTGTCCATAGGCTTGAGAATCCGGAAGGGGCGGTGAACAACCCGGCGCTGATAAGCAGCTTTGCTGAAGGCGTAGCGGATATGGGTTATATGGACGCACCGCACTGGATGAAGTTTCCGCTGTCCATGATGCTGTTTTCGCAGATGCGGCTTCATCGTGTCAGCCCGCTCGTGCTTATAAACGTGTGGAATCCGCTTACCGATATGCGAGACGTAACAGAGGTCGATATACCTGTCATCAACAAAGTAGCAACAATCACCGATCCAATGGCGATGATAAGCAGGGTCACAATCCACCGCATCGCCGATGGTCAACCGGATTACCAGCGGGGAGTTGACTACCTGCTTCGCTACGACGGTGATAATTTGCAGATAACTGTCATTGAAGGTGCCGGTCTTGCAACGGTGACCGCACTGACGGTTACTTACGGTCAAGCCACGGTTGACAACGTAACGGCATCGCACATTGCCGGCGGGGTTGATCCTTCCAGTAATGCGAAAACTGGCATAGCGCAGATTGACGAAGTTTTCTCAAACTCGCGCAGAATTCCCGGATTCCTACTTGCTCCGGGCTGGAGTGACAACCCAGAGATAGCAGCTTTACTTATGAGTAAGGCGCAGCATCTTGAGGGAGAGTTCAGTTGCATAGCTCTGATAGACGCACCGACAACTGGGCGATTTGCGGACTACCGTAATATCGTGCAATGGAAAAATGACAACAGCATCGTAAGCCCGTTTGCGTTTTGTGACTGGCCGTGCGTTGCTCTTGGCGATCAGGTGTTCTATCCATCTGTAAGAATCGCGGGGATGCATGGAGAAGTAGACAACCGCAACAGCGGGTTGCCGTTTGAACAAGCATCCAACAAGAACTTAAACATGACACGGCTTTGCGACAAGGACGGCAACACAATACCCATGATGTCCGTAACTGAGGCAAACGTACTTAACGCAAACGGCATCGGCACGTTTATCAACATGGACGGCTGGCGTGCTTGGGGCGTTGAAACAACAGCGTTCCCCGGAAGCACGGATATTAAGGATTTTGAACGCGGGGTGCGCCGTATGTTTAGCTTTACCCAGAATGTTGTCAACAGAACCATGTGGCAAAACGTAGACCGCCCGATTACAAGGCGGCTTATCGACAGGGTGCTTCTAACAGGCAACGAGTTTTTAAACAGCCTGCGTTCAAGGGAAGCCATAATTGGCGGCCGCGTAGAATTTTTGCAAGAAGACAACAGTGCGCAAAGCCTCATGAGCGGCAAGAAGAAATTCCGCGTATTCCTTACCCCGCCCGGAGCGGCAAAGGAAATTCATTTCGATTTCAGCTATGACCCGAATTATCTTGACGGGCTGTTTTAATTAGGAGGCACAACTATGAGAAATGGAATTGCAGCCAAAAGCAATGTTTTTAAGCTTTTCGATTCTGAATCCGGCATGGCTTTAGACGGAGCATTAAATGTTGAGCTGCCCAACTTTGAACTGAAGGCTGAGGCGTTTTCAGGAGCCGGTGTTGGCGGTGAAGTTAATGTGCCTGCTCCCGGTGTTATGTCACCTGTAACGGTGACCATAAGCTACCCGATTATCTACGGCGACATAACCCGGTACATGGAACTTGGTAGTACGCGCACCTTAGACTTGCGCAACGAGATCGTCGTAAAAAATCCCGACATGCACACCCTTGAAAGAGTGTCCAACCGCTGGGTACTCAAAGGACCGTTAAGCGGCGCTAATCCAGGTTCTATCGAGCAGGGGGCGGCAGGCGAGGCTTCAGTTGTGATGCAAGTTTACTACGCTCACCATTGGCTTGACGGCACTGACGTACTGGAGTGGGATCCGTTCAAGTATATCTACACCGTCAACGGCAACGACATGATGGCAGCAACACGGCAAAACATTCTCGGATAAGGAGAAACTAAATGTTTAATGGAACAGTAACTGTAAAACTTTCAAACCCCATTAAATGGGAGGACAGGGAAATATCGCAAGTAAATCTTGATTTCGACAAAGTAACTGGTGCGGTAATAAACCAGTGTGAGCGGGAAACATTCCAGGGCGGAAATCTTTCTGGGCTTGTTCGCAGCATGAGCGCCGAGTACTGTGCGAGAATGGCGGCGTTAATTTCCGGTATTCCGTTTAGAGCGATTGAAAAGCTCAAAGCTGAAGATTACGACTGTGTGTGGCAGACCGTGGGTGCTTATGTGGGCAAGCAGAATCCGCAAGAATTTTACAACCAATTTGTAGAAGGGATAGAAGGGGATGAGGAATTTTTTACCGATCCGGCGGAAGAGCCGGAGAAGTCAGAATAAGCACAGAAGTAACACCCTTTGATTACTCTGACCCGTCAGAGTTCATCAGAAATACGGTAGCCGGAATCGCGGTGGTGCTGAACACTTCGATAACGGACTTGGAAAAAATGCCGCTGTCTGAGTTGTTGGCGTATAAAGTCATCGCCGAAAACTTTGTCAAAGAGTCGCAGAAGCAGAGGTGACAGATGTCAGGAAAAAGAAAAACCATTTGGGATTTGGCTCTGCAAATTACAGGGGACGGCGATGGGGCGAAAACTGCCCTACGGCAAGTGCAACGGAACATCAGAGAGGTGCAGGCGGCAAGCAAGCAATTAAGCGGAGACTTCCGCAGATTTGCAAAAAGCGCCGGCAGGCTTGGTCTTGTTGTTGCCGGGGGAGTTGCCGCCGCCGGCGTTGCCGTTGTTGGTCTTGCCAACTCGTTTGCCGAAACAGGCGACAATGTTGCCAAAACTGCAGACAGGCTTGGCATGGGAATCGAGGCGTACCAAGCATTGGGATACGCTATGCGGCAATCAGGCATGAGCGCTCAGGAATTTGACAAAGCCCTGACAACATTCACGAACACCGTCCGACAAGGCGCGGCAGGAAACGAAGCTTATAAGCGCCGTCTTGCCGAGATTGGGCTTTCCGCCCAAAGCCTTGCAAAGATGAAGCCGGAACAGGCAGTTGAAAGGCTTGCGGACTTTATGAATACGCTCCCCAGCGATGCAGAAAGAACAAGGATGGCAATAGAACTATTTGGGCGCTCCGCCGGACCGCAAATGATGGCCGCGCTACGGCAAGGATCGGCATCGATACGGGACTTAAAACAGGAAGCGCACAGCTTGGGTATTGTCATGTCGGAAGAACAAGTCCGTCAGGCTGAATTCTATCAGGACGCGCGCACAAGGTTGCGGGAGTCGATAACAGGATTAAGAAATCAGTTCATTGGGGCGGCTATAGGACCACTGACGGAAGCAATGGGGCATTTAAAAAGGGTACTGCTTGAACAGGGACCAGCCATACGGCAGCTTGGACAGCGATTTGGCAACTGGTTGAACGCGGCGGTACGGCGGTTGCCCCAAATAATCGCCGGAGTAAGGGAATTTGGCAGGTGGGTATCCGACAGTGTGGCTCGTGTGAGAGATTTTGTAGGCGGCTGGCGTAATCTGGGGCTGATTTTGGGAGGGCTGGCGGTTGCCCCGACGTTAATAAGCGGGTTAAGGGTGGTATGGTCGCTTGGTTTGTTCATAAAAACCGCACTGACGTCAATTGTACCTATACTGAAAGGGTTAAAGGTTGGTTTTGTATTCATAGCTAAGGCAGCCCTTCCGATAATCGCGATAATAGCCGCTGTTGCATTGGTAATTTTCACAGTAAAACGCAATTTTGATGTATTGCGCCAACATGCTATTAGTTCGTTTGAACGAATTAAGGCTGCCATCGCCGAAGCAACAGGTGGAATCTCGGTTGACTGGGAGCGATTCGGGGAAATTGCAAGAAAAGTTTTAGGAGTCATAGTCCATCTTTTGGAAGGGGCGGTACTGGGAGCCATTAAAACCGTTATGAGTGGTATAGCCAATCTTGTGCCAGTTGTAATAGGCGCATTCCATGCACTGTGGAATGTTGCACAGCTAATCCTTTGGCCAATTGAAACTGTTATCAGGGTTATTGTCGGACTTATAACCGGAGGATGGGCTGGTGCACTTGATGCACTCGGAGGTCAGTTTGAAAGGTTAGGTGAAATTTTCGCAGGAGTGTTTCAAGGGCTGAGAGCTGCAGGGAGTGGAGCTATTACTTTTATTACTAACCTGTTTCAAGACGGGTTTAGAATAATTCAGAATATCGCTGACAGCCTTGCAGACAGGTTCGGTGGTGTATTTGAACGTATCCGCGACAAGGTGGAGGCGTTCATCGGTTTCTTCACACGCAAGTTTGAATCTGTAAAGAATGTTTTCGCCAACATCGGCAGTATAGGGAATGTTTTGGGCGGCGCAAGAGATGCGGTATCAAATCTTTTCAATCGTGGGCAGTCCGAACCTATCCCCGGTCATGCGAAAGGTGGGATATTCAAGTACCGCCACATAGCCGAAATTGCCGAGAAAGGCGCAGAGGCTGTAGTACCGTTAAACAACTCTGCGCAAGGGTTTAATATCTGGAAACGCGCAGGCGAGTTGGGCGGCTATCTTCCCGCCGATTATGATTCTTCACCCCTTAGGGACGCGGCGGTTCAAAAAATATCAAGCGGCGACAAAAACGCCATAGCCATTGAAATAAAAATGACAAACAATTTTAGCGGAGGAACATCCGACAAAGATACGGTCAATCAATTGTCTCAAGCTGGTAAAAAAATGGCTGATGATTTTGAGGCAAGAGTTAAAGCGGCGTTAGAGCAAGTCATGCGTGACAAGAGGCGGGTGTCTTATGCTTAACAAAGTTTTGACTGCTCAAGGTGATACATGGGATTCGATTTCGTTTGCTCTTTGGGGGGATGAAAGCTTTGCCCATGCGCTCTTGGCGGCAAATCCTTCACTGCGGCAAATCGTGCTGTTCGAGGAACCGGCTTTGATAAACGTGCCCGCGCGCCCTGTCGTTAAGGAACAGCGGCTGGAAACATTGCCACCGTGGAAGCAGGGGGTAAGTTTATGACACTATCGCCGCGCCGTGCATGGGTGGAAATTGAATATAACGGCAAGGATATAACCGAAGCCATAACCGACACGATCATAAGTTTTGACTACACCGAAAGATCGTCTGACGAAGCTGATGAACTTCGATTGTATTGTCACGACAGAAACAACAAATGGATAAACGCTTGGTATCCTAAACTGCGAATCAAAGATGATGAACCGGGAATAGCGCTGTCCGGTGAAGGATGGAGCTTTGAGGATTCCACAGGGGGCTTCGGTGATATTACGTTTACGCCTGTTATAAATAATGCCGTCCCCGGCACAATATTAAAGGCGAAAATAAGAGCGGATAGCTGGAACGGGATAGGGCAAACAGCGACTATTGACTGCGGGGCGTTTGAGGTTGACGGTGTGGATTATGAGGGACCGCCGGATATTGTTATCATAAAGGCGGTTTCTACTCCGTTGGCATCAACAATGCGCCGCGTGGAAAAATCGCGCGCGTGGGAAAACACATCCTTACAGGAAATCGCTGAGGAAATCGCATCGGATGCAGGTCTAAGTTTAATGTTTGAGGTTGAGAGCGACATAGAATTTGATCGCGTGGAGCAACTGCAAGAATCGGATATGTTTTTTTTGCAAGGATTAGCTCGACAATACGGCGTGTCGGTAAAAGTAACGGATGAAAAAATTGTGTTGTTTGAAGAAGTTGTCTACGAGCGGCGGGGCATAGTTGATAAGTTTAGGAAAAGCGATCTTGGTGTAAGACTTTTGGGTTATTCTTTTTCACAAGATACAAGTGAATCGGTGTACAAAGTGATTTGCGCGTATAAAGACCCCAAAAGCGGACAACTCGTTCATGCGGAATATTCCCCGCCCCAGCCGCCGGCGACAAGGCAAGTCTTAATGGTTAATCATAGACCGGGCGATCTGCGTGGTGATAATTTTCGGGAAGAAGAGAGTTCGGCACAAGGTAGGAGTGGCGGTACGTTTGATACAGGCTTTTCTTCGTTTGACTCCACCGCGGATGATTTTGATGATTTGCGTGTTGATGCCACTGACAAAGCTTTAATTTTGGCTCAAGCCTTATGCAGGGATGCAAATAAAAAAGAATGGACTGCTACGATTACCGTAGTTGGTAATGTGCTTATGGTTGCAGGAGCAACAATACAACTTAGCGAGTTCGGCGTGTACAGTGGGAAATACTTAATCTTTGAAGCGAAGCACTCGGCAGGTGGCGGATACACTACCACTGTAAAAGCGCATCGGGTTTTGGGGTATTGATATGAAAAAAAGCATGTTACATCACGGGCAAGTTTCAGAGCGCAATGTAAAAAACGCTTCGGCGCGTGTGGCGATGGATGATTTTGACGGCATGGTTTCGGGGTCAATGCAAGTTCTGTTTCCCGCAATCGGCGGGTGGAATATGTTTTACACGCCGAAAGAAGGCGATCACGTTGTAATGTCGCGCCTTCCCAACGGGCAGCAAGAGGGGCATATACTTGGCAAAGTTTATACCGCATCTAAGATGCCGCAGAACGGGGCTGTGGACATAATCCTTTTGGTAAGTGATGACGGCAAAAACGTTATAAGGTTGGACGGCGTAAACGGCACGATGGATATAATATGCGATCAAGGGTGTTCGCTGAAAGCAAAAAACATCGACATTGAAGTAGCGGAAAATGCGACTATTGACGTTGGCAAAAACCTTGCAATTGATACAGGTGAAAATCTCACAATTGATGCGGGCGATAATATCACTGCCAATGCGGGCGCAAATGTCGACATCCACGCTGATGATAACATAATGGTAGATACCAACGCCGGTGTAGCCATCAACGCAGAAGCGGATGTTGCGATTGCTGCCGCGGCATCTGTAGCTATAGAAGCGGGAAACGATGTATTGATAGAGGCGGGGAACCATGTAACGGTAGAAGCAGTGAACGATGCTAAGTTTGGCAGTTCTACAACAGGGCTTGTTGAATTAGGGAACAGCGTTGATACAGTTGGCGGGCTGTTGCTGGAAATGTGTAGGATAATGCGCACGAAAAAAACAACTGGTTCTCCGGCACTTCACACAACATCACCTGATACAACAGCGGAAATTCTAGCGTTTGAAAATATCATAAGGAGGGTGTTGAAGTAATGGCTTTGAACAGTACTTATGAAGCTCTTTTTCTTTCGATGCGTGGGATGCCGGTTGGAGGGGATGAACTATATTCAAATGGATTAGCAGAAATTACAAGTGCTTTTGCAAATACACGGAGAGCTAATCTTACAGCATATCCTCACACTCCCACTTCTTGTTCTAGCAGTCCCGATTTATGTAGCGCTATGATTTTGGCTTCTTGTTTTGCTATGCGAACAATTTCAAGCGGAGGCAACAGGCGGCACGCTGATGATGTTGGGGCGGCGTTTCATCAAATGATTATGATCGGGTTTGCTCCTACGGTATTCATGGGAAGTCTATCATCCTTACAAGATGATTTGTATACCGCTTTTGAAAACGGGCATGGAGATGATGATATAGCCGGGCGTATGGCTGAAGCAGTAACGAATTATTTGTCCAATGGCGGGGCGATTTAGGAGGACGTTATGATTGTTGGAGCATGGGGACCTGTAGTTTTCCAAGTATCGGGAAACAGAGCGTTTACATATTCAGAGTTTACCCGCAAATCTCACGCCCGATGGGAAACTCACCCGACTTTGATAGGAACGCAAACGTCTGAATTCCTTGGTCCGGGTCAGGACGAAATTGAATTTCAAATAATACTTTCTAAAATGCTGGGTGTTGACCCAACGGCAACGTATGAACTTTTGAGGCAGTTAATCAGGCGCGGGCAGCGCTTTCCGCTCATTTTGGGAGGACTGCCAGTGTCGCTGAACTTGTGGTATATAGAAGAAATAATGGGTACTTCCAGCATTTTTGCGCCGGGTACAGGACGGATATTGTGGACAGAGTTGACGGTACTGGCAAAGGAGTACACATGACGCACGATGTATCATGGGAAACCACTCCTAACGAAGTAGCCTACGGCACAACAGGTATTGCCGAAGTTAAGCAGAATGTAAGAACAATCATTTTAACCCGAAAGGGAACAGTTCCGCTGGATCGTAATTTTGGCATCTCGTTTGATTTTCTGGACACCCCGATAGACACAATCAAGGCGAAAATCGAGCAAGAAATTTTCATGGCGTTGCATACATACGAACCGCGCGCTGTATTTAGGCAGGTGTTTTGGGACGGAGATGCCCTTTCAGGCAGAGTAAGCCCCAGGGTTTCGATAGAGGTGGTGTTGAATGATGTTTGAAGATTTGCGATTCGCTCAAGATGATGCCAGAGTTTTAGCTGAACTGTTGCAACAACTGTATGAGCAAATACGCCGGGCAAATGGGGAGCCGGGATACAGGCTGGCAAAAGCGGCACCGGAAAGAATTGTCCAGTTAGCCGAAGCCTCGGTTTTGGCGCAGGTCAATCACGACATAGACGCAACAGGCAAAGGTAATCTGCTGTTTTTTGCAGGCGAAGAAACGATTGAACACATCGGCTATTTGTACGGCGAACGTGGCAAGCGCCTCCCCGCATCATTTGCCATGACCAAGATAAGGTACGGTCTTGCGGTAGTGCGTTCATCCGTTACGTTTATACCAAGAGGCTCAAGGACAACGCCGGGTGGCAATTTGTTTTTCGCTACAACCACTGTAGCAGAAATCCCTCCCGGTGAACTTTATGTGGACGTAGACGCGCAGTGCCAGACGGCAGGCTTGGCGGGAATGGGGTTTGAAGTCGGCAGTATCAGCAACATGGTGGACAGGGTGCCGTTTATCGTTTCGGCGGAGAATATAACAGAAACAAGCGGCGGAGCGGAAAAAGAAAGCATAGAAGAGTACCGGGCAAGGTTGAGGATGTTACCGGAATCGTTTTCAGTCGCAGGACCTGACGGGGCGTATGAGTTTTGGGCGCGGTCTGCAAATCCGGGCATTACTGACGCGCGCGCGTGGATGCCAGAACTGGACATCCCGGCTTTTGCGCAGTTTCTTTTACCGTGGGGAATAACGGACGCGGCAGGGTTTCTTGCGGCGTTGAACAGATATTATTATGAAAGCGGAACAGGCCCCGGAAACGTCAACGTAGCGGTGTTGATGCGGGATGGTGAGTTGCCATCAGAAGAAGTGCTGGAGCAAGTTAGCAAAACGCTTAGCTGCAGCACACGGCGACCACTTACAGATTTTGTCCACGTCATAAAACCTGAAACTAAAGAATTCTCGGTTTCTGTAAAGTATTGGATCAACATGGAAGATTCGACAGAGGCGCTAAGTATCATACAAGCGGTGGAGGATGCTGTTGATAATTACATCGCATGGCAGGTATCGCGGTTGGGTTTGGACGTAGTGCCATCAACGCTTTACAAAATGATCATGAATTGCCGTGTAAAACGTGTTGAAATTTTAAGTCCTGTGTTCACAATTTTGGATCCCGGAACAGTAGCCATGTTTAGCGGTGAAAAAGAAATCAATTATATGGGCTTGGAGGAAGCATGAAGCTGGATGACGTGGATATTCTGAAAATTCTGCCTCCTAATATAGCGGATGACCGCAATGTCAAAATGATGGGTCAGGCGTTTAATGAGGCGCTAAAGGACATAATTGTAAAAATACCCGGCATCGCAATAATTCCGAACCTTGTAAGGAATGAGATAATTGAACACTTGCTTTTGGATTTGCTGGCATGGCAATTTTGCTGTGATTTCTATACGCCTGATATGCCCATACAAACAAAGCAGCAAGTGATAGTTCGTTCACTGGACTGGCATACACGCAAAGGGACACCTTCGGTTGTTGAAGAAATTGCCTCGACAGTTTTTTCGCATACTGAAATTGAAGAATGGTATCAGTACGGAGGTGCGCCGTATCATTTTAGGATATTGGCGGCAACAGATGAAGAGCTACCGGATCAGGATACATTTAATGCGCTGGTACGCGCTATAAATTCGGTGAAGAACACCCGTTCTTATCTTGAAGTAATTGACGCAATAAAAAATGGATTTGCTCATGTCTATGTCGCACTTGTGCCGTGCATAACAAAAAAAATGGCAGTACCTTCAACAGAAAATGAAGCGCATGCGTACGTAGGAATTACTGCGTTGCTTAATGGTCAGATTTTAGTTCCTGCAAATGAGAATGGAGCGCATTTGCACTTTGCTGCAATGCCTGAATTGAATTGTTCAATAAATATTTTGTCAGGGGAGGAAACACTATGACAACTTTTCAAAGATCACAATTGACGTTGTACGGTTTACAGCGTATCGCACGGGCGCATGAAGGTGAGCGCATGCTATTCACAAGCATGGGACTTGGCGATGTGATGCTAAGCGGTAACTTGAATGAGATAACAGAGCTGGAAGGAGAACGGCAGCGGTTTCCTTTGGCAGGCTCAAGGGTTTCAGGCAACAACTTTTGGGCATCTATTAGACCAAAGGAAATCAACGACCCGGCGGGACTTTATGTGCGGGCTATAGGGCTTTATATAGCAGACCCTGCAAACGAGGATGACAGGAGTTTTGACAGGCTGTATGCGGTATCGACTATAACGCCTGACTTTTCAGGAGACGTCGGAGCGATTGCGTTTATTCCGCACAACCTTACTAATGCAGAAATAAATTACGACATCCGACTTAATACAATTATTTCACCGACAGCGTTGGTTGAGATTGTGGGCGGCATTGGCAGCATCGGAATTGCGTCAGATTTTGAACTAGGGCTTGTAAGATCGTCCAGGGAGATTTTCCATGTAGGCGTTGATCATGGCAGCGGAAGAATGAGCGTGAACGGTCTGTCTGAAGAAATCGCGGGCATAAAAGAGGACATTGCGCGCTTGTTAGAAGGCGCGGGCTCTTTCGGCGGCGATGTTTCCAACGTAGTAAACTCCCCGTGGTTTAACCCCGGTACAATGCTGGGTGGCATTTCGTGGAGTGACCCGACAATTGAGTTTGAGTACATAGAAATTGTCAGCGTTTTAGGCGGCGGCGAAGTTATCGCGCGGATAGAGCCGGGCGTACAGTTCTGGCAACCGCCGGAAGGGACGCACCAGTTTAGGATACGGGCAAAACTGCCATCTGGTAATTCCACGCGCGGGATTTTGTTGCCTGAAACAACTTACGAAAGTGTTTACAGGGCAAACTTGATGTCGGTGACAATTCCTATGGCGGCGGCGAATCAGGTTGTTTTGGTTTTTGACAACTTTGTAAAAATCACCGATGCTTCAGGCTTTAGTATTTCTGGAACAAGTGATGCTTTAGAGTTTCTTGACCAGCCTGATGCGCGGACAATACGCCTGCGTCTTTCAAGCCGCTTCTTTACCCAGCACGGCGCATACTCTTTGAGCTACGATCCGGCGGCTGGAAATGTTTTGCAGAATGACGGCACACCGATTGACCCGATAACAGGGCACGCGATTGAAAACTATGCGGATTATACGCCTGCGATTTTTACCAGCGCGCAAATCCCGCAAGAAGAACCGGCAACCCTTGTTCTGGTTATGAGCCGCCCGATAAAGATCACCGACCCTACCGCCTTCACTTTGTCAGGCACAACAGCAAAGATCGCTTCTATTGTTTCTGACGGGGTTACTATCGAGTTTGCCCTTGATGAACCTGTAGATCACTCAGGCGTTGAATCTGATGTGCGCCTGTCTTTCAGCGGTGTTGGAGCCACCGATGACGCTGGGCAGCAGGTTGAAGCGTTTACAGATCGCGCCGTTACCAACAACAGCACAAATAGGGCTATAAGCATTCAGACAGCCGAAGTGCCCGCGAACAACTCACTTCATTTGATTGTTGTCATGCAAGGCGCTGTAAAAATGACAAACACTAAAGGCTGGTCGCTTGTGTCTCTGAATCAGGAGAGACTGCCTGATTTGTCGGAGATGGAGTTTTCAATAAGTGATGGGACAATCACTTTTCAGCTTAACATTCATTTGCTTGCCGGCAGGGTTTTTACGGTTCACTACGACGGAAGTGGCACGCTTCGCTCGGCAAGCAACAACGACAAAATAAGAGCGTTTTCACATACGGTGATAAACAACAGCACGAACATCGGCGGAATACCAGCCGGAGGCTCGGAAAGAAACTTAGCGATTGTCGTGCGCGGGCGGGAAAACCAGAACGCGGCGGATGTAAGAGAAATCTGTGAACTTGTACATGAGACTATCGCTTTGAGGCAGGTGAATAATTTAAATCACGACTTTTTCTTTCTGGCGCCAACAGAGGAAAACCCGTTTAGCGTTCCGGCTTTCAATGTGAATGTAACACACAACGCAGACCTTGGGGCACACGGCAGGCATTTAGGCTTTAGAATTGTGGCGAACAACCCGCACATGGGAAGAAACGGTTTTAATAAGGAGCATGTAATTTTCAGTTCGATGAACCTTATCGGCGCGACTGTAATGAATGATGCCAATACAACCGTCGGAGGGTATGCCGCGAGTCGAATGCGACAAGGGCTGCTTAACAATATGATTCCGGCTCTTCAAAGACAGGGAATACCGTTTTCTGAATCGTGGATGGTAGCCCCACCGCGCCATGTCTCAAGAGGCGGGACGGCGGCTAATCCAGGGCATGATGTCATCAGCGACCAGCTCTTTCTGCAGACAGAGTTTGAGTTATTTGGGGTGCATATAAGGTCAAACGCAAATGCGGAGAGGGCTTCAAACCAGGGGAGATACGGATTTTACAATAGTGACGCCCGCCGAGATAAACGTGGTTGCACTGGCTCAGGCGTAGCAGTAGGAACAACAAATGGAATGCATGGAAGCGGGTGGTGGTTGGCATCTCACGATGCTAACCGCCCATATTTCATCCGTATAGCTAGTGGCGGCTCTTCAGCTGGAATGCCTTGGAACACCTTTGGCGTTGCCCCCTGTTTCTGTATCGCGTAGCGGTGAGTTATCACCCGCCCCATTGCGGGGCGGGATGCCGGAGGACAAGGGGGAACAGTGCTTGAGCAAATTCAAATGTGGGCTATTACCCAAAAGGAAAGGTGATGGAAACAGTTTACACAATTCAGCAGCTAGCCTATGATTTTTTCCGAATATATTTCATTCAAATTCTTACGCTTATCGGTGTATTTTACCTGATGCTTTCAGGAACTCTAAAACAAATCATCAGCCGAATTTTGCGAGCGCGAAGACTTAAAGCCGGAAGCGTAGAAATTGAGTACGAAGAAAATGAATCACCGTACCAGTGCGAAAAGCCAAGATTATGCACAAGTCATTCAGAAATCATGGCGGAAACAAAAAACCAGAAAGTGGAAATTGAAAAGTTGATTGAAAAAACTAACAACCTGCAAGAACATGTGGATGAAATTTGGATAGACCAGTTGAAACTTGTTTTTTACAACAAAGATATGCCGGAAGCAGAGCGGATGATAGCGGGGCTTCGATGCATACGACATGGGCGGAACGGAGATATGCGTAAAGACGTTATTCAGATGATTCAAGACTACCCTGAAATATACGAAGTTGTCAAAAAATTAAAACCGCAATATGAGTTAAAAAACATGGAGGCTGAATAGTAAATTATTTGCACTTTGTAGAAGCGCTTTTAATAAAATAACTCAAGAGGAGCGAACTATGAAAGATTTTGTCGATTTTATGACAACGCAGCCCCAGATAATCTGGATAATTGCGTTCGTGGGTGCGGTGGCCGTTATTGGACTGGTCAATTTTCTTAAGTGCTTTATTCCTTACAAAAAGGCGATAAAGTGGATAGTCCTTTTCTGCTCGTTGGGCATCGCGTTTGTACTCTCTCCCCTAGTGCCGCCCATCGTAACAACCGTTGTGATTCTGTGGCTTTTAGTTTTGGCTATTTCCACTTTAGCGTGGGATGTTGTAGTTAAGGCTATCCCCAAAATTATAGGGGGGCTTATGAGTAAAGCCACCGGGGTTGATGTGAGAAAAGAGGTGGATGAAACCCGAAGGGAAATGAAGGTCAATCTTGGTGGGGAATTTGTTGCGATAGAGGGGAATGAGCATGCGCATCGCAATTAGTTCAGGGCATGGATTGCATGTGCCCGGTGCCCATACCATTCATGCAAATGAAGTTCTCGAAGCCCGCCGTATTACTCAAGATGTAGCAAGGCGTTTGAGAATCCGGTCAAGCCACCAAAGACCATTATCAGTTTTTGAATTCCATGATGATAATTCAAGGAATCAAAATGACAACCTGAATAATATCATTGGCTGGCATAACGGATTGGAAAACATTGATTGCCATGTATCCGTCCATTTTAATGCGGTGGCTGGAATGATGCAAACAGGTATCGGGGTCGAAACCTGGTTTCGGGAACAATCAGACCAGCCGCTTGCCGCTCATGTCACCGATTTAATTGCGGGGGCATCGGGATTAAGAAACAGGGGAGCAAGGAATAGCACCCAGCTCCGTTTTCTTAATATGGTTCGCGGGTCAAGGATTCTTTTGGAAATCGCATTCATTAACTCTGATACTGATATGCGATTGTATCGTAATAACTATGAAGCCATTTGTGACGCAATTGTAGATGGCTTATTGTCATAAGGAGTGGGAATGTGTCGGACGGGATTAGGAAAATTATTATTTTTGTTTTTCTCCTTGGTATTCTTGGTGCTGGCTCAATTCTCTTTACAGGCTGCCGAAGTCAACCGCCCGTTGTTATTGATACCTCCGATATTGACCGAGTTCGAGCAGAGTTTGCACAACTTAGAGAGCAATACCATCGCCTCGAACTTGCTCATAGGGAACTTGCAGAATCAAGTCAGTTCTTTATTGAATTCTATAGACGAACATCAGAGGCAATTGAATCAGGCCTCGACCGACTTGCTTATTATGGAACAGATAGCCTTGCAGAGATTTCAAGATTACGAGAACTCGTTGGAGTACTTGGAAGTATCGTTCAGAGCATCATTGATGCGGACGCAGGACTTAGAACGGGAGAATACTGAACTCAAGATAAGCATTGTCCGCAAGGATAGAACTATTGTTTTACTGTCAGCTGTCATCGGGTTAATGGTTATTGTTTTTGTTGCCCGTGTGGTAGTGCTGGTAAAAACAGGCGGCTGGAGCGGCTTATTGCGGCGACTGTTTTTTGGTGGAGGATAATATGAGTGGCTTTTTGATGATTTTATGGCAACTACCTCAATTTTTATTGGGGCTGTTGCTTATTCGGGTTTTAGGCGCGAAAGAACAAGAGGCGTGGGAGCATGAGGGCAAGCGCATCCGGTGGTGGATGTTCAAGCGGCAGGGGTTTCCAAACAGAGTGTTAGCCGCCTTTTCTCTTGCTCATATAATACTGGTGCCGGACAGGGGAGACTCAAGACGCTTGCGGTTTACGATTCCGCATGAACACGGTCACTCCATACAGTCCCGAAAATACGGGCTTTTGTACTTGCTGATTGTGGGGCTGCCAAGCGCAGTCAGGCACTTGTGGATTAGCGCCCGTCACAACGGAAGGACGGCGGAAGAAGTGACTCGGTGGTATTACAGCGGCTGGCCTGAACTGCAAGCCGACCGGCTGGGTAAAGTGCCTGCAAGGTGGGGAGTGGCTGATGGCTTCGGATTAGATTGACGTCAAACAAGGCTTGAAGTATAATCATAAAGAACTTTGGTTATGTTGACGACAATCAGCATAACAGGTTATTTCAAACAGCCCAAAGCCCTAGCCAAGAACTTTGTGATTGTTTGAGCCTACAAGGCTCGCGGTACTGACATACTGCGAGCCTTTTTTGAGTTTGAAGACTTCCATGTGCTTAGTGCAATTACAAGACGGTAGGATATAAAAAAGGAGGGCTTACCCTCCTTTTTCAGATCATTTCTTGGCGATCAGAAGTATCTCGCACCTCTCGGCAATGGAGAGTGGGGGACTTAACCGTTTATTCGACACGATCCCTTTGCATTTCTTCGGCAAACAATTTTCTAAATTCCGTAAGTTTCTCTGGAAAGGTTTGGAAAAAATCACGCGAAACAAATGTTTCTCTTGCCACATCCTCAAAGGTGATAGTTTCACCATTTATACGTGCGCATAATTTTTTGACACATTCAAGCATCTTATCGTAATCGAGCATCAACTCTTGATATAGCCCGAAATAATTTAGACTGTCGTCATCATACCGAAAGTGGTCTTTATCAAAAGCCGACGGCGAGGCACCTGTTTTTTCCACCGACACTAACGGAACTGCTTTCAACTTTTCGGCACTATCTACAGATTTTTTAAATTTTTCCTGAATTTTCTTCTTGAAGTCTTCTCGCGCTATGGAAGAACGATTACTTGGAAAAGCGCGGACAATCGCCGTCAGATGGCACATTTCATGACAATACAGCTCCCTTCTAAGACAACAGAAGTCGAGAATATTACTTTCAACCTCTCCCTTTTTCCACATTTTAAAATATTCCTCATACTGTCTTTTTATGATAATTACAACAGTCACAATATGATTAGGCGAATAAATGGTACAACATGCTTCATAGGGGAGCGAATCCTCATATACGATTGCGACCTTAAAAAATTGCTTTATGTAATAAGGCACAGCAACATCCGAAAAGTTAATGTCAATAGACTCATCCTGAGGCATCTCTAAAGGGACTTTTTCTAAAACCCCCTTCAGAGACCACAACGTAAAACTGATTTCCATGAGAGGTTATACTTCATCCTTATTTCTGTCAAAGCGTTCCTTGTTTTTCTCGATAATATCCAAGGTACGCTCGTAACAGTCTAGGCTGTCAGCAGAATCAACCCCGCTGAAATTCATATCTAAAACCCCAAGCCTTTCAGCCCTATCGCGAACTCTCTCAAATCTTTGCTTGTCATCCATAGCGATAGTCATCCAAAACTCCTTCCTCCCAAGCGTAACATACAAATTCTCTTCCACATCGTAGTTTAACTATAAAACAAACAGAACTAGATTGCACAATAATACATGGGTAACAAAGTAAAAGCAAGTAAAAAACGACAAAATAACACAAAATTCACTCATTTCTATTAATTTCGACAAAATAACACAAAATTGTAGGAAAATTTACTAATGCATGTGTATTTAACGCTTTAAACATACATCAACTTGTTTTGTGTCAAATCATCCTTTTTTTGCAGATTTTTTTGTTAAAGTGCTTGACTGTTTGATAATAAAGGTACATACTTAAATTATCTTAAAGAACGGAGGCTTATATGAAACTTATTGTTAAAGATCAAGTCGAATCTACTCGGATAATTACAAAAATTGCCGAAATACGTGAGTATTTCAAACCTTTACTTATAAAGTCTTCAACCAAAGATTTCAACCGTTTATTTCGTATGGATGATTTCTTAGCGGATATTCTTCACTCTGTTGAAGTTAAAAATTAGGCATAAAAAGAATATCAACCACAGCATTGATGGTACTGTTGTGGTGCCGTCAATAGTCTTGTGGTTCACAACCATAGGAGTATGATGGAGTTTTCGCATAAACGAAAAAATAAGCCCGGTGCTGGTAGACCGAAAACGGATAACCTGCGTACTTTGCGTGGTCTCAAGTTTAACGACCAAGAGTGGGAAACTATTCAGGGGTTGGCTGCGCAGGCAGGTATGAGCGCTAGGGCTTTTTTAACGCATCTGGTGGAAAAGGAACAGGCAGAGACCATCCTAAGCAGTGTGAGGCTCGATCATGCCGATAATGAAACAACACCAACCACAGGAGAAGCAAAGTGAAAATTGACAAGATGATAACCAGCCTTGAAAAACTGCTTATAAAGAAAGCCGCTATGGAGCAGGAAATCCTTGCCCTTGAAAAGTCGATTCTGGAGGCGTTCAAGACAAACGCTGGAATACCCCCTTCCCAAAAGAAAACTGCCACCGCCAAGAAGCCCGTTGCGGTCAAGAAGCCTGCAAAGAAGGAACAGGCAAAGAAGCCTGCTGCAACCAAGAAGTAGAGCACATAAGCCCCGGTGTAATTCCGGAGCTTATGTGCTTTCAGGAAGGAATCTTAAATTACATAATCTTCGTAAATTTTTGTTTCCGGTTTTTCCATCGCCTCTGATATTCTTTCACCTACTGCGCGGAATGTTTCTTCCGTACTGGGAAGATAACCAATTGTTGTTTTTAAATCTTTATGTCCCAACAACTCTTGTATATATCTTAGTGGTACATTTCTTACCTCTAATATCGATGCTAAAGAATGCCGCGAACAATGTGGAACTATTTTACGACCACCAAGTTCAATTCCAGAGCGATTAATCCAACGGTTGAGTCTGAGCTTTATCCATGAGCCCTTTGGTGTTTCTCCATCTTTTTTACTCATGACATATTCGTGCTGACCATTTTCTTCCCAGAGCTTTTTTATCGCTTCTTGGAGAATAGGGCTAAAAGGGGCTTTTCTTTCCTTTTTTCCTTTTGGTGGTCCCATAACCCGTGATCTTGATTCAAATTTTTGCCAAGCCCTACGGACAGTTATCTTTGGTGTTTTCCAATCAAGGTCTTCTGGTTTAAGCACGAAAATTTCTGCCCGCCGAAGCCCTGAAAGAAACATTGCTGCGCAAATGGCTAATTCCAATGTAGATTCTAATACGCCAGGCTCAAACAGCCTTACTACTTCATCCTCTGACAGCGCATCTCTTTGTTCGCTTTCATGAACAGGAGGATCGATGTGCGCAAATGGGTTTATCCACTTGCGGTTTTTCTTTTGGTAGTTGTTGAATGCCATCCTAACAAATCCCAAAACGCCCTTATAAGTTCTTGTGCCGCCCATGAGTCGACCATTTTTCAGTTTTTTTATTGACATCCTTGTGCCAAATAAAAGGGCGTCTTCTTCTTCTATTTCTGCCATTTTCATTGCAGCAAAAGAATCATTCATCACATGACATTCGTAATAATCCCGATAATTCATAAGAGTGCCGATGGAGTAGGGGCGGTTTTTGGAAGCATTGCGACCAGCCTGTGGGCTGGTTTCTAATTTAGTAAATTTTTCAACCCACGCTCCAACGGTAATGTCTTCAAACTTGACTGTCTGAGCAGAGCCTTCTTCTTCCTGCACCTTCTTGAGGTAGTCGATGAGTGTTCTGGCGGCTTCTTTTGCGGCTGGTTTGCTTTTTGGGTTTCGGTGATCTGCTAGTCCTGCCGGCAGATTTTGGAAACTGCGTCGGATCCATCTATCACACACGCGCTGCGGAAGACCGCAGGAAGGGTTAATGGTAAGGCGATACGATTTAGAATCTGTGCGGCGGATAACCGTGAAAGGTTCTTTTATTCTTGCCATATGTAGCATCTCCTTCTCGCAAATAAACTGCGAAAAATAAAGTACCGATAAAGTACCGATGCTACCAATCTTGAAAAATTGTGAAAATGCCATTTCCATAATTCCTTATATCATAAGGAATTAATTTCAGCGGCTGATCGGAGTCGAACCGACGTCATCAGCTTGGAAGGCTGAGATAATAGCCGTTATATGACAGCCGCATATTTTGACAGTCTACGTAGAAAACGCAAACGTGTCAATACGACGCAATGCCTCATAAATAATCTAACCGAAAAGAAGTCATGCCTCAAAATAAAAACCTAACCCAAATATGCTTATCCGAAGGAGGGCTCGGAGGGCACTATGGGGTTATTAATGAAAGAAAAGAAGGC
>Ga0209755_10000706_pt1 | contig 58460 bp, 53 predicted proteins | sample TergutCo191P1_FD_187301 | JGI IMG/M metagenome (GOLD analysis project Ga0209755, IMG submission 187301) | Cornitermes sp. P1 segment gut microbial communities from Petit-Saut dam, French Guiana - Co191P1 (SPAdes) (version 2) | ecosystem: Host-associated > Arthropoda: Insects > Digestive system...
CGGACTTCGGAGGCTAACCGTCAGGGCGAGAGTGCGCGTCTTGTTGCCGAAACGCAAATCGCGGAGGCTGCCAAGGAGAAGGATTTGAAGGTGCAGGCTTACCGCCGCGAGCAGGAGATTGCTAAAGCGGCCGCTGACCTTGCCTATGAAATCGAGGCTAATAAGGTCAAAAAGGAAGTTACCGAAACGCAGATGCAGGTTGAGATTACTAAGGTTCAGAAAGAGACGGAGCTTGCCGAGCAGGAAGCGATTCGTAAGGAGCGTGAGCTTGAGGCTACGGTCGTGAAGCAGGCTAACGCCGAGAAGTATCGTGTGGAGAAGGATGCGGAGGCACAAAAGTATCGTGAGATTCAGGATGCTACCGCTCGTTCCGAGGCGATTCGGCTTGAGGGTACGGCCCGTGCGGACGCTAAGCGGCTTGAGGGTATGGCGGAGGTCGATATTATCCGCGAGCGCGGCGATGCCGAGGCGCAGGCTATGATGAAGAAAGCCGAAGCGTTTAAGCAGTATAACGATGCGGCTGTTACGCAAATGATTATCGAGCGGCTGCCCGATATGGCGCGTGCTGTTGCCGAGCCTTTGGGTAAGACCGAGAAGATTGTTATTATTGACCAAGGCGGTCAGCCGGGCGGCGGGGGCGGTGCCTCTAAGGTTTCCGGTTATGTGACCGATATCATCACCACCTTGCCGCAGACTGTTGAGGCGCTTACGGGTATAAATATTTGGGATAAAGTCAAAGGTGTGGATGCTAATAAGGGCGAGGTTCCGTCCAACACTACAAGCGGCTCATGAAAAATGTAGTTGTTATCGACGGGCAGGGCGGTAAGATGGGGCGGCTGATTATCGAGCAGCTTCGCAGGAGCGAGAGTTCCTCGTTCGGGATTACCGCTATCGGCACCAACAGCATCGCTACGGCCACTATGCTGAAGGCCGGCGCTGATTATGGCGCTACTGGCGAGAATCCTGTTGTTGTCGCTTGCCGTACTGCTGATGTTGTCGTGGGGCCGATTGGGATTATTGCCGCGGACGCGCTTTTCGGTGAGGTGACGGCTGCTATGGCTGTGGCCGTCGGGGCCGGTGCCGCGCAGAAGGTTCTTTTGCCTGTCAACCGCTGCGGGATTTCTGTTATGGGTGTTTCTTCGGATTTGCCTACTGCGGAGCTGGTTAGTTTGGCGGTGCGGCGTGTATTGGAGATAGTTGACAAAAATGGCTAAGAAGAAAGTTTTTGAGATAGGGCAAGTGCCTAAGGAGGCGTTGGCGGACGTATCGTGTCCGCATTTCGGCATCTGCGGCGGTTGCTCTTTTTTGAATGTTTCGTATGAATATGAGCTTGGGTTGAAGCGCGGGATGGTTGCTGAGCTACTGGCGGATTATTGGCAGGGGTTTCCTGATGTTGTCCCTGCGCCTTCGCCTGTTGGGTATCGGAATAAGATGGAGTTTTCGTTTGGGGATAATGGGGTTGGCGGAGAGTTGGCGCTTGGGATTCGGAAAAAGCGGCAGCGTTATGAGGTTGCTGTGCCTGCCGATTGTGCTATTATTCCTGATGATTTTAAGACTGTTTTGCTTGCTACTTTGGAGTTTTTCCGCGGAAGCGGCGAGGCTTTTTACCATAAGATGCGGCGTACGGGTACTTTGCGGTATTTGGTGCTGCGGCGCGGCGAGTTTACGGGCGAGATTTTGGTCAACCTTGTCACGACAAGCGGCTTGGCCGACGAATGCGTAGGCAGTTGGTTGACCGCACTAGGCGACTGCCCCTTGCACGGAAAAATTGTTGGGGTGCTGCATACGGTTAGTGACGGGCTTGCCGATGCGGTTGTGCCTGATGAAGTGCGTGTGCTGTTTGGGCGCGGACACTTTTTTGAGCGGCTCTGCGGGTTGGATTTTATGATTTCGCCGTTTTCGTTTTTTCAGACGTATTCCGGCACGGCCGAGCTGCTTTATGGTTCGGTAGCGGAGTTTGCCGCCGGATGGTCCGGTGCCGCCGGACGTTCCGGTGCCGCCGGACAGGCCGGTGTGATTTACGACCTTTATTGCGGAACGGGAACTATTGCGCAGGTGCTTGCGCCTTTTGCGCGCGAGGTTATTGGGGTAGAGCTAGTAGCGGAGGCTGTGGATGCTGCTGCGGTAAACGCTCGCGAGAATGGGATTGGCAACTGCCGCTTTGTTGCGGGGGATGTGCTAGAGGTGTTGTCAGACAACGAGTTTCCCCGGCCTGACGTTATGGTTCTTGACCCGCCGCGTGCGGGCATTCATCCTAAGGCTTTGCCTCGGTTGATTGAGCTTGGCGCGGGGAAGATTGTTTATGTTTCTTGCAAGCCTTCTTCGCTTGCGCGGGATATGGCGGTGTTTGCGGCGGGCGGGTATTGTATTACTGATATTCGGCTGCATGATTTGTTTCCGCGTACGCCGCATGTTGAGACTATTGTTCTGCTACAAAAGGCCTGAACGAAACTAGCTCGAAATCATCCAAGCGCACATGCCCGCCTCTGTAATTCTCAAAAGCCTCCCATACTTTCTCGGAAACAACAGCCTGCTCCTCACCGTGATGCTCAAGAATCAGCTGCTTGAACCCGCGGTAGCCGAACGAGCGCCCGTGCGCCCCGCCGATTTGGTCGTACAGCCCGTCTGATGAAATGTAGAATTTATTGTTTTGGCTTGCGGGCACCGTCGTGACGCGCACATCCGCGCTGCTTGCGAGTTTCCCCTCACCTACGTAAATGCGCTGGCCTTTAATCCTGTTTACGTCCGTCCCGTTGCAGACGAACACGTTGATGTTTCCGGCTGAAATCGAAACCTCGCCGTCCCTTGCGATGAACAAAACCGCTAGGTCGCAGCCGTTTTTGCTTCTTCCGCCCTCAGTCTCAAAAATCCGCACGAGCCGTTGGTCAAGCTCATATATGATTGAGGAGGTGTCACCGCATGTCTCCTCGTTAACTATTTCTTCAAATGAAGACACAACCAGGGCGGTCAGGAGCGCACCCGGCACGCCATGCCCCGTGCAGTCGCATACGGCAAGCAGCGCACCTTTTTCGAACTCCTTCAGCCAATAAATATCCCCGCCGACCGTATCGCGCGGGTTCCAAATCACGGAAGAATCCGCGAACACCTGCGAAAACAAGCTGTCCTTAGGCAAGATTCCGCGTTGGACAACGCTTGCGTAGTTGATGCTGTCTATGAGAATCTGATGTTTTTCCGCTATCAGCTCGGCCTTTCTGCGCTCAATGCGCTCCAGAACATAGCCGTAAATCAGCTGATAGATGTAGACAACCACAAGCACCGCAACAACATATACCATGGAAATAATATATCCAAAGCTAAACAGCAAAAATGCCGCGGCAAAAAACGCGCCCGCCAGCCCGGCATACGAAGCAAGCAGCAGCCGAATCTCCAAAAGATTCGCCAAGACAAGCACCGCAGCAAGCATCAGAAAGAGCGCAAGCAGGTTCGCCCACCACGGCGCGTATCTTACCAAAACCCCGTCTATAAGCATCTGCAAGATGTTCGCGTGAATCTCGACCCCAAACATCCGCTCGGCGTGACCCGGCACCTGAAAATCATCAAAAAGCCCAGGCGCAAACGCGCCAATCATCACAATCGTATCGGCCAAAAACTCCGGCTCAAAGCCGTCCGCAAAAATATCCGCGAAAGAAAATTGCTTATAAGTCCCAGACGGCCCGTGGTAGATTATGTACATTTCGCCGTCCCACGACTCGCCGCTGTATGCAACGCCGAAAATCTCCCTGTAGATTTTATACGGAAAGCTGTACAAGACCTCGCCTTGATATTCATAGAGCAGGCGCGTACTGCGAATCCTGCCGTCGGCGTCATGGATTGCGTTTACAATTGCATAGTCAGCGTGTTCGGCAAGCGCGGCAAATGGGCGCTCCAGCCCCACAAGCCCGCGTACCGCAAGCGCCGGGTTATGCTCCGACTGTATGTAGCCCACCACGGCACGCGCCGCGACGAGTACATTCCCGCCATGCTCCGCGGCCGCCGCAAGCCGTTCGTCCGCTACAGGCTCGCGCTCGCCCACGTATAAAACGTCTATAGCTATAACCGCGGGGCGGTATTCTTCGCAGGTATTGAGAATCTCGATAGCCGACGCCATAATTTCGCGGCTCCAGTCGGTGGGGATACCGAAATATTCGATTGCCTGCTCGTCTATACCTATGACAACGATATCTGGATGCGGCAAGCCCGGGCGCTGAAACAAAGCGTCCTGCAAGCGGAAATCAAAATAGCTGAGCGCACCCATCCAAAAAAGCAGCAGCAAAGCCGCCGCCAAGACCATATCACTAATTATCTTCTTCATACCCACTACCGTTTCTTACCGATTTGGAACGTGTCCATCTTCACTTTTTCGAAGCTCATACTGCGCTTGGCGGCAGGCGCTTTCTGAGCCGCCAAATCGGCGCCGCCGATGTAGTTCCGAAACTCGTTCAAGTTCTTTTCCGCCGTATATGACAGCGTACCGGCCTCCACAAATGTATCGCCGTCTCTAAGATATTCCATTATTTCCGCGAGCGGCACACCTGTCTGCTGGTGCGCTTCCATCGCGGTGATGCCCGGCAGCTCCTTCACCAACTCACGCACCCGTGCAAACCGGCTGTTTCTCGCCATTGCACAAAGCGGGCAGCAAGGCGGCGGCAGCCCTTCGTATTCAAACATCTGCCTACAGCGCTGACAGCGTATGGTTCGCACGTTTCCGCCCCCTTACGCCATTATCATGTTGATTGTCAGGTTCTCGTAGTCTTCCTCGATATCTTCGCAAAGCTCGATAAGCAGCTCATCATCTTCATCCACGTACCAGTTCACAGTAATCGTTTTACCGCTGCCTGCGCTGTCGTTCATCGCATCGAACATATCGTAAAGGATTTTTATGGTCGAGCTGTTGAAGTATTCCATTTTCGAATCGAATGTAAAACTCGAATAATCCGAGCTTAGATACCCTCTAAGCCACTCGACAATATCGCGGAAAAACTCGGCCGTATTTTCATGGAAACTCATACCTTCAAACTTCATGTAGTTTTTGCTCTCGTCAATAAGTACGTATGGTGTAGACGATGTTTTTTCTTTTTCCAGAAAAAATGACATAATCAAGAGCCCTCCTTATACTGTCACATATATATTGAAATATAAACTGCCGTCCTCGCGCGTGGCGAAATCATATTCAAGCTTAGACGAAGCCCGCCAGGCGATTTCCGTCAAGCCAATGCCCGCGCCTTTGCTGTCGGTTTGGTCACTTTCCGCCCGCAGGCGTTCCTTGTAGTCGTCCAAAATCTCTTTCTTGCTAAGCGAGTTAAGATGGTCAATCCGCGCCTTCAGCGTTTCCGAGTCCTTCAAGGTAACGGCGTTCCCCGCTTGAATGTGATAAGAGTCCCCGCTAATCCCCACAATGAACGAACCCTTGGGCGATTCAGACGACTCCCCGTCCGGATGGCTAATATGTACGCGCTCCGCCGAGTGCATCATCATGTTATTCAGCTGCTCGATGAACACCGCGAACACGGCAAGCGAAGCCTTGGACGGCTGCCCGTCCAGGTCAAGGTATTGGCGAAACATTTCGGCCATGCTGTAAATACCGCCGGACCAAAGCGGCCCGTTGTAGACGAGGATGATTTCCGGGTCTGCGAAAATTTTGTTGTAGCTTTTGAAGTCTAGTATCATGGTTTGTCTCCTTTGTGGCACTCCTTTTCAGTCATTTATTGGCGTTTTTCGGTTATTCAAACTTGAGCGCTTACAAATGGTTGTTCTACTTCTATAAATATACTTTTAATATCTTTAGGATAGATAGTTTCTGTTTCGTAATCGCCTTCGGAGAGTTCAATATCGGCAATGTATGCTTCACCATCTCCTAAAATTTCAACAATAACCGCATCTTTATCATTATTAAGCCTAACCTTTTGATATAACTTAATCATAGTAGTCCGCCCTTTCTCTTTTTTATGTATGCACTTGTCAATCTCATTTCACCTGTCTGCGTATCATCTATCCATGACGTTAGTACATTAGCAACCTTGCCGTTTGCGCCAACGAGCAGCGTCATAAGCACTGAATATAGTTCACCAAATCTATTTTGACCTTTGTGTATTGCCGGATGAGCAGGCAAATTTTCCTTTATATTTGCTATAAGCAACTCAGCATTATCCAAGTTATAACCCAGAGCCCTTTCGAAGGCTATATGTTTTCCTTTACTATTTATGGGGTCAAGGGCATATTTAGTAAATTTCTCAATAGGAATAACAACTTCATCAGCTCTCGGCAGCATATCAACCATCGTATCACCTAGTATGATTATATCACACCCCAAAAATTAATCCACCTCGCCGCTGTGATAGCTATAGTAGCTGTAATCAACATCCTCATCCGGGTCATAATCCTCAGGATACCCGTACTCCCCATACCCGTCGTCATCAGCAACCCCGCCGTCGGTTTTGGGTTCTTCATCAGGGCCGTTGTTGTCGTTGTCGTCGTCGGAGTCTTCGTCTTTACCCTCACCTTCCGGGGTGTAGACCGGCGGGTCGTCTTCTTTCACATCGCCTTTGTCAATATCATCAAGGCCGTCTTCATTATCTGAGTCGTCTTCTTTTGCGTCTGGGTCGTATTCGTCGTCGGAGTCTTCGTCTTCTTTGGCTTCGTAGTAATCGTAGTAGTCATAGTAATACTCAATCTCATATTCTTCATAGACGTATTCATCTAACAGAAGATTCAACTCAGGCAAAATGAATGTAAAATCAACAATAGGTGCGCTTGCGGGGAAAAATGTAAACACAGGAGACTGCTCGCCAACCGCATTCCTCAAAATAGGCAGACCATCAGGCCTTATCTCCCACACAATGGTTCTATTCCAACCTAATAAACCACTATCCCAGAAGTCTATTAAGCTAGTTGTGTTAATATCAAATCCTTGAGCAACACTACCCGGTACACTGGGGTTGGAAGGATAAATTGAACCTACTCTGGCATGATTATTGTTAGCGGTTGCTGCCGTAACATTGCCGGCGATACGACCTACCGATGTTCCTACGGTTGCAGATATACTTGCATTTAGTGCAAGTGTGTTATGTATTTCGGCGCCATTTCTGTTATGTCCAACAATTCCGCCAACCCAATCGTTACCTGTCACATTCCCTAACGCATAGCTGCTGAATATTGCTACAAACCCAGTACCAGAATTATCTCCAACATTATCTCCAACAATACCGCCAACTCGATAAGACCCAACCACATTACCGGTGGTATAAACGTTTTCTATGATAGGAAAAAAACCTTCGTTCCGTCCTACAAGCCCACCTACTGCATTATTACCACTAACCGTACTATTCGAGAAGCTGCGCAATATCTCGGCACTTGGCGCCGCAAAGTTAAAACCCACAAGCCCACCAACGACTTCTCCGCTACCTACACCGGTCACATTACCTCTGGACGAACTTCCGGTTATTTCACCCTGGTTTATACCAACAAGCCCGCCGACATTATTCACCCCAGTTACATTAACACGGGATTCACTGTTCACTATCATCGCCAAAGGTAAAACTGCACCTGCTATTCCACCTACATTCATTCTCCCTGTTACATATCCATCAACTACTAGATTGCTTACACTACCGCTTACCCTTGAAAATAATCCCATATTATCCTGTGCGGGAGCATACGAGTTCAGCGTTATAGTATAACCATTTCCTATGAAAGTGCCGGAAAATATAGAATTTTGTGTGCCAATTCTAAAATCATCAGGCGCAGTAATATTCCCCATCAGTACAAAGGTTGCAGATAAATTTGAAGGATTTCCATTTATCCAGCTTAGATGCTCCGGCGTAGAAAGTTGAAACGGCTCGGTTGTGCCGTTACCTGAAGGCACATTCGCATTAGTATCAGTACTACCAGCATCCGCATTCGCCCTCGTCTGCCAGACCCAAGTCCCCGCCATAGTACTCCCATCAAAAGTCATCATAAACTGATACGCAGGCAGAACCTCACCTTGCGGATTATCTAAAGTCCCCGCACCCACATGCCGCCAATTTTCTGTGTATGTTGCATCGTACGGCACATCCGGTAAAATAGCTTCAACCCCAACAACAAAGCTAAAATTCTCACCTAAGGTAAGCGCTCTTAGGTAAGGCATATTCATAAACATGTTCCCCATTTCAATTACACTGCCGGTATCAAAACCAGATATATCAAGGCTTGCAAACCCACTCCCGGCAAACATAGAATGCATATACCTCACACTACCAGTATTAAAGTTAGGTGAAAGGACAAGGTTTACAAGGTTACTTGCATTAAAAAACATGTTGTTCATGGATACTACATTACCGGTTTCGAAGCTTGATAAATCAAGGCTTGTTAAACCTATTGCTGATTCAAACATACCCCCCATCCCTATTGCATTACTTGTATTAAAACCGGACAAGTCAAGACTTTCCAACCGTGTGGTACGAGAAAACATTTCAAACATATTCTCCACAGCAGCAGTGTCTAAGTGATATAACCCTTCTATATCGGTTACAAATTCTAGACTAGCAAACAAAAATTGCAAAGAGGTTCCGGCAATAATCTCATCGGTAAAAATAATTTTATTAATTAAATCGGCATGAATGTGCCAAGGACTCTCACCCGAACCATACTGATTAATCGTCCCACCATCAACCACTAGCGTCCCGCAATCAAATATCCTCCACGCAGCAGCAGTTTCAGGTGTTGTACAAGTTACCCTACCATCCGCTTCCACAACCGTAGAACCGCACTCCGGACACACATACACAGGTGCAGCCGCAACAACATTAATCGTTATATTGGATTCTACAAGGTCAGCAAGCTGCCAACCAACTATCCTCCCATTCGGAACCGTAGCCATCATCGTAATCGAGCCCCCGGCTGTTATCCCGGTAATCGTATTTGTATCATCGTCAAAACTCGCACCAGTAGCACTAACCAAACTCCACACAATACCTGAATAACATGCATAATCCGGCTCTGCATTTGATGGCAGCACAAGCGTACCGCCCGCCGCGATGCTAGATGGTATTGTCGGGATTCCCCATACCGGTCTTATTACCCGGATATTAAAATCCTGATAAAAGCCGGTTTCTGCTATAGTCGCCCTAACCACAGCCGTCCCCGGAACCGTTTGCGCAAGGAAAGTTCCTGTTGTTGAGCCTATTGTCGCACCTGTCCCGGCAGCATTTACTATACTCCATGTTATATCAGTAAAAGTTGCGTTCGGCGGGTAAACTATTCCTACTATTCCCATACTCATGTTAACCGCAGTGGCACTTTGCTGCACTGTTATCCCGGCCACAGGTACTACCCCCGTAACCGTAATCGGAGCAGACTCAAACAGCGCTAGCGCCCCATTCTCAACCCGCCCATCCGAAACCGCCGCCACAAGCGTAACCGTTCCGGCTGACCCAAAGGTCAACACGTTCCCGCTTAAATACTGAGCTGAACCGTCCACTACCGACCATGTAACAACATGACCCTCACCAAGCGGGTATGCCTCCGCGGGCAGCGTTAGCTGTTCACCCACAACAGCAGTTTGCGGCACTGCCGGGATTCCTGTCACGGGTCTTATCACCCGGATATTGTGATAAAACGTCCGTGTATTACCAAGTTGGTCAATCTGCGACCGAACAGTAGCCGTCCCCGGGCTACTTGCGGTAAATTCTCCGTCCAAAACCCCTGCCCCGGTCGCTCCAATATCCCAAATACTCCACATAATGCCACCCGTAACAGGAGTACCGGCAGGAACAATATCTCCTGTCAGCGGCAACATCACACCAACAGCCGCCGCTGTCGGCACTCCGCTTATCCCCGTTATCTGCGGATAGACCGTTACAGTGACACTTATCGGAACATCTGCTAACGCTCCGTTAGATACCCCTCCGTTTTCAATTACACCTACAAAGGAAACCGTTCCCGGTGCTGTCGGAGAATAAGGATGTGTGCCTTGCCAAATTACATTCTGATTAGTCGCATTATCAGGAATAACCTGCATCGGTAACGCAATCACACCGCCGACCACGGCTCTGTTGTCAAACGATGTCCACGATACATCCGTAGCAGGCACTATCGCCGTAAGCGAAAAATCAAAAACTTCCTCCGGCAGCCCGCCTATAACCGTAGCCCTAACCGTAATCGTCCCCGCCGCAGTCGCAGTCAGCATATTTCCGTCAATACTGCCCGCTCCTGCCACCACTTCCCAAGATATATCCCTCCTGGTAGCGGTAAGCGGGTATGTTTCCGTCGGCAGCGCGGCAAGCGGCCCGCCAACAGCAACGGCCGTCGGCATTGTCCCGCTTACTCCCGTCGCAGGTATGTCGCCAGTTGTAAACGTAATATTCACAGGTTGGGTAAACGCATCACCCACCGCACTGCCGCCCGCAATGGTCGCAAGAAGCCCTACCGTACCCGGCGCCGTGACAGAAAGCCTGTCGCCGACAAGCTCCGCGTTGGTTCCTCCCGCATCTATAAGGCTCCACACTATCGTCTGATACGTAGCATTGTGAGGAAACACCGTGCTGACAGAATCAAGATAAAGCGCAACACCAACCTGTGCCAACCCCGGAACCGTAATGCTTTCCACAGGCACAAAAGAAGAATCCGCCCCTCCAACATGAATACTCAAAGGAACAACACCCGCATACCCGCACGCAAAAGCGAACCCAAGCACTATTTCCCCGGGCACATCATTAGTATGCAGAAAATAACTGTTAGTCGGCAGCACTTCCGCAGCAGTGCCGCCGCTGTAATACATAAACCATGTCGCCGTCTGACCGGCCGCCCCGCTTGGATATACCTCCGCAACTAAATAATGCAGCGGAAATATATAATTAGCCGAAAACATGCCATCAGCAGGCAAACCATGGAACCCAAGAAGCTCCCTTACCGGAATTATAGAGGCGGTCATCGCCCCCTCACCCTCGCTCTCAGGGTACGGAGCTTGCTCATACGTCCCGTACTCTCCCGCACTATCTTCATCTTCCGACCCCGGCTCATCGTCCTCGTCCGCTTCCGCCTGCGGCAAAAACTCCGGCGCCACAACAGCCGCAGCAGCAGCCTCACTCTCCGCTAACTGCGCCCGCCTTTCTTCCAACCTTATCTCATAAAGCTCACGTACCCGCTCTATTTCTTCGTATTCAATAATTCCATTCTCAATAAACCGCTCAACATCATCCAAAATCAACTCAAGCACAAACAAACTCGCATATTCTATATCAAAAGGAATCAACTCATGCGTATCCAGCAAATCTAGCGCAAACAAGGCATCTTCATTTCCCCACACGACCATAATATGGCGGTTAGGCAAATCCAAGCCGTCCACATCGCCCCAACCTTCGAACATCGTATAAATAATAGCCCCGTCAGCCCGGTTCTCCGCGGTAAAAAACGTCCCGCGTATCGCCAGTGCAGAGTTCCCTATCCGTACCTCTACCCCGCGCCCGGCTGCCTGCGGCTCTGCATCTACCGCCAAGCCTCCGCTAAGTACCGACACAGACAATAAATTCCGACCCGTCTGACCAACCCTGACGCGGCTGCTTACATCCATCTTCAAAAGCGAACCGTCGTCAAGCTGCAAATAACAGCTGCCGTCCGCCCCGGTCGTCACAGTAAACCCGTCATGTAAGCTCATGCCCGCCCGCGCGGAAAACTCCCGCTCCGCACCACGCGTCATGCTGACCGTACCGCTTACGCTATGTATCTCAACCGTCCTAGAAGCCGACGCAGACGCATATACCGAAACCTGCGTCATTGTTAACATAAGCGCGATTGCCAGTGTGAATGAGAAAATTCTTTTTAGCATATTTGCCCCCTATATTTACATTACCTGATATTAGTTTATAATAATGGCAAAGGAGTGAACATTATGGCAAAAAACACCACCCTAAACCTTCGCGTGGATGCTGACCTCAAAGACCAAAGCGGTAAAATTTTAGCCGACATGGGTCTGACTTTCAGTCAAGCCGTTACTCTCATGCTACACCAAGTACGCATACAACGCGCCCTCCCCTTTACTGTCGCTTCATACGGACACACCCCTACGCCGGAGACACTCTCAATCATCGAAGACATCGAAAACGGTACCGCAGAAATGTCTGGTCCTTTTGACACATTCGAAGAATATAAAGCTTGGCTAAACGAGGACGATGATGAAATATAAAATCAAGACCGAAAAGCGCTACCGCAGACAATACAAACTCCTTGAAAAACGCGGCTACGACATGTCGCTGCTCGACGATGCTGTCGAAATCCTGGCCAATGGCCGCCAACTCCCCGCCAAATACAATGACCATCCGCTGAAAGGCGATAAATCAGGGTACCGCGACTGTCATATACAAGGCAACTGGGTGCTAATTTATAAAATCGATAAAAACGTCATAACACTCATTCTTGCTCAAACCGGTACCCATGCCGATACTCTCGAGTAACTTCAAACCCCATCCGCCTAATCATATTATTCCCACTATCAGCAACATACAAATACCCGCCAAAATAATATAACCCCATCGGCGCATGGAAATCTCCGTCAAGCGTCACAACCTCCGCCTCGCTAACAACCCGCACCGCATGATTACCGCTGTCCGCTACCACCAAAACATCACCGACAACCACAAGCCCGCGCGGCAAGTTAAACCTCGCCTCCCGCACAGCACCGTCATAAAATCCGCCAAGCGGATAGCCGTCCACATCAAACGCATAATGCATCCCGGCAACGGTAGTCACTTGCCCGCCTTCGATTCTGCGAATCACATGGTTCCCTGTGTCAGCAACATAAATTACATCGCCGCATTCACTTACGGCAAGCCCTGCCGGATTTCTGAACAGCGCGCGCGACGTTCTTCCGTTCTGATAGCCTTCCCTGCCCGGCATTCCCGCGATAGTCGTTACCCTGCCGTTTGCGCTGATTCTTCGGATAACATTGTTCAACGTGTCCGCGACAATTATATTTCCCGAGCCGTCAACCGCAACCGCCATGGGCGTGTTAAACCGCGCCGCGTCCCGCACGCCGTCTCTGTGCCCGGCTTCCGTCCCGCTGAATGTATATACCCTGCCGTCCACTATATGCCGAATCACATGATTTCTGCTGTCAGCAAAGAAAAATACGCCGTCTTCACAAAACACACCGCTTACCGGTCTGTTCAGCAGCGCATCACCCAGTTCACCGTCAACATAAAACCCTCTCGGAAATCCTTCTTCATCTATGTAATCCGCGGAGCCCGTGAGCGTTTCCACGACTCCGTCTCTTATAACGCGCAGCGCGTTATTATATGTATCAAGTACCCAAATCCCGCCGCGGCTGTCCCTCGCAAGACCCTGCGGCATGGTGAACCGCGCTGTTTCGCTGTCGCCGTCTTCTAAGCCCCTGTTGCCTATTCCCATGAATGTCTCGGCTGCATATACCGATGGTGAGAACAGAATCGATGCAATAAGCATGAATGCCAAGCATACCTTTATATTCATGTCAAACCTCCTTTTCAACCAGTTGACATTTTACCAGCAAACCTCTATTTTTGTAAATAGGTTGTGTTATAATAAACTGATAAAACTTTCCGACAGTTTCGACGTACATGATTAAGGAGCTACACATGATAGCCTACATAAAGGGCACACTGGAACAAGTAACCGACCAGCACGCCGTACTTGAATCCCAAGGCATCGGCTACATTATAAACGCGTCGCCCGCTACCATAAGCCGCCTGCCGCGCCGCGGCGAGCCTGCGCAGCTTTTCACCTACATGCAGGTGAAAGAGGACAATATCTCTCTGTTCGGTTTTCAGACGCAGGAGGAAATCACGCTTTTCCGCTTGCTAATCTCCATCTCGGGGATTGGGCCTAAGGTTGCCATGGCTATTCTTGCTGTGATGACGCCCGAACAGGTTATCACGGCTATAGCGGCGCAGGATTCTGTTGCGTTCGGCAAAGTCCCGGGCGTGGGGAAAAAGACCGCGCAGCGTATTACGCTCGAATTGCAGGACAAAATAAAGTCGCACGGCTTTGCTGCCGCCGAGGAGTTCGGCAGTGCCGCGGGTTTTGATTCCGGGGCGGGGTCTGATAAGCAGGATGCGATTGACGCGCTGCTTTCCCTCGGCTACAGCCGCAGCGAGAGCCTGCGGGCTGTGCTGTCCGTTGCCACGGAGGAAATGCCCGCCGAGCAAATCATTAAGCTGGCGCTGAAAAAATTAATTTAGTAAGGAATAACCCATGCCATCCGAACGTAAAATCCGAACAACTACAGAAACCACACCCACCGTAACCTTCCAAGACGAGGAAATTGAGCAGAAGCTGCGCCCGTCCCGCTTCGAGCAGTACATAGGGCAAAGCAAGGTCAAGGAAAACATGCGCGTTTTCATCGAGGCGGCAAAGGGGCGGGGCGAGCCGCTTGACCATGTGCTGCTTTACGGTCAGCCGGGCCTCGGCAAGACGACCCTATCGCACATTATCGCATCCGAAATGGAGGGCGCGCTGCGCATCACCGCCGGCCCCGCAATCGAGCGGGCGGGCGACATGGCAGCCATCCTAAACGACCTAAGCCCCGGCGATTTTCTGTTCATAGACGAAATCCACCGCTTGAACCGTACGGTCGAGGAGATGCTTTACCCCGCGATGGAGGATTTTTCGATGGACATTATCATCGGAAAAGGCCCCGCGGCGAAAAGCATACGGCTAGACTTGCCGCCCTTCACACTAATAGGCGCGACTACGCGGGTAGGACTCTTAACCGCACCGCTGCGCGACCGCTTCGGCGTGATTCATCACCTAGAACCGTACTCCGTGGAGGACTTGCGCACGATTATCCTGCGCTCGGCAGGCGTATTAGCCGTGGATATAGACGAAAAGGGCGCGGAAGAAATCGCGAGGCGGGCACGAGGTACGCCCCGTATCGCAAACCGCCTCCTAAAACGCGTACGCGACTTCGCACAGGTGGAGTTCGACGGGCATATAACCGAATCCGTGGCAAAATCCGCGCTAGACCGCCTTGAAATCGATACGATGGGTCTGGACACGGTGGACATGAAGATTCTGCAAGCGATTATCTATAAGTTTGACGGAGGCCCCGTGGGACTGGACACTCTTGCGTCCAGTATCGACGAAGAAGCAGGTACACTAGAAGACGTTGCCGAGCCGTATTTGCTACAGCTCGGTTTCATACAGCGCACGCCGCGCGGCAGGGTAGTTACCCGCCTAGGCTATGCGCACCTTGGGGCAGACGCCCCGGAAGAACCGTTAATTAACCATCAAATCGGACTAGAAGAATAGGAGAGGAACTATGAACGAAAACAACAATGACAACAACAACGAGCAGTACGAGGAACTAACCCGCACGATAGAGCCGGAAGCCCTAAAAATGGGCGCGGTTCAGCGCATCGTAAGCATCTTTACCGCACCAACGGCGCTTATGCAAAACATCAAGACATACCCTGTGATTTTGGTGCCGTATTTACTTTGTGTTATAATAGGGCTTGCGTCGATTCCCGCGTCCTTGCAGTGGACGGACATGTATATGCGCGAGCTGTCGCACATTTCGTTGGAGCTGTACGGCGTTGACCTAAGCGGATGGACTGACTTGCAGGCGATGGATGTGTACGGCGACTTCGAAATGGCGGGTATAGTGGACATAGTAGCGACCGTTGGGCTTGGCTTCGGTATGATTGTCGGGCCTTTGTTCGCAGCCTTAATCGGTGCTGTGCTTCTGATTGTTGTTTCGAAGATTCTGCGGGGCAGTTCGCGGATAGGGCAGTGGTTTTCGGCGTACATGCATATTTATGTGATAACGGCTATAGGCGGCTTTGTCACTTACGCGCTAATCGCCGCGACGGGGAATTTTCTTGATATGACCTCGCTTGCCGCGCTGCTTATGCCCGGCGGGAATGTATCCATGCCGATGTTTAACGCGCTTTCGGCAGTCACTATTTTTTCGGTCTGGAACACGGTTCTTGTCTACATCGCCGCAAAAGAGCTTAACGATTTTCCCGCTTGGAAGGCGGGGGTTGTCGGATTGCTCAACTTCGTATTCGGTATCGGTATTTATGTCGCTACGTTTGCGTTCACATTCATAATGTGGGATTTCAGCGCCCGTGCTTTGGGCTTATAGGAGAATTTTAATGAAGAAGAACATGAAAATCATCATCGGCCTGCTAATCCTTGCTGCGGCAGGCGGGTTCATTGCTTTTAATGTAATTAACGCGAACCGTCTTGAGGCGGCAGGTGGTGCGCCGCGCGGTGCGCTGCCCGTCCATTGGGCGTATCCGCACCGTCAGACTATAGTGAGCCGTGTGAATGCACGCGGCGCGGTGGAACTGATTGACCGTACGATTGTCTTCCCGGAGACGCAGGCGCAAATCGTTGAGGTGCATGTAAGCGTGGGTGACGAGGTGCAAGTAGGCGACCTGCTTATCACCTACGACGACAGCATACTTGAAACCCTACACGATAACCTTGCGCAGGCACAGCTTGCGCTGCGCTCTGCCGAACTGGGGCTTGCCGCTACGCGCATTGCGCCGTCCGGTACGGAGCTTATGGCTGCAGAAAACCAAATCGACCAAGCGCAGGCAAATATCGCGAACATCGAAGCGCAGCTTGACCAGATAGACCTGCAAATCAGCCAAACCGAGGACAACATCCGCACTGCCGAGGGTACAGCAGCGGACGTAAGGCTGCTTTTCGAAAACGGCGTGGCCACCCGCGCAGAGCTTGATAACGCGCAGGACGCCGTCCGCAGACTGACCGACCAGCTAGCGATTACCCAGTCCCAGCGCGATGCGGCTGCACTTGGGCTGCCGATGGCGCGCGAGGGCGAGCGGCTTGCACGCGCACAGTTTTCCGCGCTGCGCGACCGCAACTCACAGCCTGCGGCGGTCAATCAGGCACAGCTGCAACAGGTGACAATAGAGCAAGCCCAACTGAACATCGAACAAATTTTACGTAACATAGACGAGTTTGAGCGCGAGGAAAGGGCAACAACCGCGGGTACAGTCCTGAACGTCTTCGTGGAAGAAGGCGAGTTCAGCGCGACAGGGCGCCCGCTGTTAGAAATCGCGGACGTTTCGAACAACAATCTGGTGATAGTAGTGCATGTCCCCGAAAATGACGCGGGCAATCTCATGCTTGGCCAAGAGGTAGAAATCTCGGGCGCTGCGCTGGGCGGGCATACGTATGAGGGTTATATCAACCTAATCCACCCCGTAGCTGCTCCGCGCCAAATGGGTGCGACGGTGGAAACCGTAGTAACGGCAGAAATCTCCGCGCGTGACACAACAAGGCTGCGCGCGGGCATAAGCGTAGACGCGGACATAGTGACAAACGTAAGCGAAGACACGCTTGTAGTACCGCTTATGGCGACGCTGAGCGAGGGCGGCGGCATCAACTTCGTCTACGTCATCAATGAAGAAAACCAGCTGGAACGGCGCTATGTAGTGCTAGGCGAATTCAGCGAAATGCATATCGAAGCGGACGGCATAAGAGAAAACGACCGCATTATTTCTAACCCAACAGGGCAGATGTACCCGGGCATGGCAGTGCGCCCGCTAGGTGTGACGCCATGATTATCCAAATAGAAAATCTGTACAAGGTCTACAGAAACGGGTCGCTTGAAGTAACGGCGCTGCGTGATGTAAGTTTCTCGGTGGAAGTGCGTGAGTTTGTGGCAATAATGGGACAGTCCGGCTCGGGCAAGTCTACGCTAATGAATATCTTGGGCTGTCTGGACTCGCTGACCTCAGGCGTATACACCCTAGACGGCGTAGACATTTCCACGCTGAAAGGCAATAACCTAGCGCACATCCGCAACCGCAAAATAGGCTTCGTATTCCAGTCCTACAACCTATTACCGCGCCTAAACGCTCTGCAAAACGTAGAGCTGCCGATGATGTACGCAGGCTTCCGAGCAAAAAAACGGCGCCAAGCCGCCCTGGAAGCCCTAGACAGAGTAGGCCTAACAGACCGAATCCACCACAAGCCAAGCGAGCTATCCGGCGGACAAAAACAAAGAGTAGCAATAGCCCGAGCCCTAGTAAACGAGCCGGCCATCCTACTAGCAGACGAGCCAACAGGAAACCTAGACAGCCGCTCGGGCGAAGAAATAATGGGCATTTTCCAACGCCTAAACGAGGAAGGCGTAACCATAGTAATGGTAACGCACGAGCCAGACATAGCAAACCACACAAAGCGCATAGTAGCCTTCCGCGACGGCAAAATAATAACCGACGACCCAGTCCCAAACCCAATAAAAATATAAAAGTTTTTAATAAAAGTTTTTGATGAAACTTTTTTCAAAAAGTTTCGGTTTTAATCTTTAAGGTTTTAATCTTTAAGGTTTTAATCTTTCAAGGGAGAAAATCATGAATCTATTCGAAAGCATAACATCAGCCGCGCATTCTGTCCTAGCGAACCGAATGCGTTCTATCCTGACGATGCTAGGTATTATAATAGGCATCTCTGCTGTTATAATGATAACCGCTATCGGGCAGGGTTTTCAAAATAGTGTGAATGAAATGTTTACGGGCATAGGCGCGGGTACGCTGACTGTTCATGTGCGTCAGAACGCGGCTAATCCTGCTGTGCGCAGTGATATGCTGACGACGGAGAGTGCGGAGTTTCTTTCATCGCATCCCGATGTGGGGGTAGTTTCGACGGCTTCCGGTTCGAATGCGCGTGTGCAGCTGCGTAACCCGACGGAGACGGCTGCTTTGCAGATTATCGGGACTGACGAGAACTTTCGTGACGCGCAGTCTGTGGATGTCCGTTTCGGGCGGTTTCTGACGGAGATTGATGTAGACCGTGCTGCGCCGGTTATTGTTATCGACTCGACCCTTGCCCGTGATATTTTCGGGCGGACGGATGTTGTTGGTGAGACTGTCCGTGCTACGTTTTGGTTTGGTACGGTGGAGTTTAATGTAGTCGGTGTTTTCCGTAACGAGGACGTTATGGCGGGGATGTTCAGTATGCCGACGACGGCGTATATTCCTATTACGCATTTTCAGAGAATTTTTAACCGTGACAGCATGGTAGACCAGATTATAGTGGTGGCGAACGACTTAGACCGCTTAGACCAGACCGCTGCGGAAATTGACCGTCTGCTCTCGCTGTTCCATAGGAACGAGGAGCGTTACCAAGTCACTACTATCATGTCCCAAATCGATATGATAAATGATGTCCTGGGTATGATAACGGGCTTTGTGGCGTTGGTTGCGTTTATTTCGCTGCTGGTTGGCGGTATAGGTGTCATGAATATCATGCTGGTAACTGTGACCGAACGTACGCGCGAAATCGGTATAAGGAAATCGCTTGGCGCAACGGACAGCAATATCCAGTTCCAGTTCTTGGTTGAGGCGATGATTTTGACTGCGAGCGGCGGAGTAATCGGTATCATCTTGGGCTATTACGGCGGTTTTGCGCTAGGCAGCGCTATCGATGTGGTGCCTGCGGTAAATGTCCCGACGGTAGCAGCAACGGTAATAGCATCAAGCCTAATAGGAATAGTCTTCGGCGTATATCCTGCGCGTAAAGCAGCAAAACTAGACCCAATAGAAGCCCTCCGCTACGAGTAGAAGGAGCCAAATTATGCCTGCATACAAAAGAATCCAGTATAATTCACCCATGGTACTAAGTTACGCGCTTATAGCGCTTGCCGTCCTGGTTCTCAATCACATAACTTCCGGCGCTTCGAATGCGCTTGTGTTTAGTATACACCGCAGCGCGCTTACCGACCCGCTGCTTTATGTCAGGCTGATAGGCCATGTTTTCGGACACGCAAGCATTACGCATTACTTTGATAATGTGGTGCTAATCCTGTTGGTAGGCCCTATGCTTGAAGAAAAATACGGCAGCAAGTGGCTTGGGATTATGATGCTTGTTACGGCGCTTGTTACGGGGCTTTTGTTCCTTGCTGTTTCGGAACATGCGCTGCTTGGCGGAAGCGGACTTGTCTTTATGCTGATTCTGTTAAGCTCGTTTACGAACCTGCAAAAAGGGCGCGTGCCTATGACGCTTATCCTTGCCATCATTATTTTTATAGGGCGCGAGGCCGTGACGGGCGCCACCGCGCAGACGAATATCTCGCATCTTACACATATCATAGGCGGGATATGCGGCTCGGTCTTCGGATTCATTTTGAACAAAAAAGAACTTACAATAAATACTGAAACATGATATAATCTGTGGCACATTTGCTTCCCGGAGGTTTAACGTATAATGACGTTTTTGGATAGGCTAGCACGAAGATTTGCCCAAGCACCCGGTACAGAGGCCCCGTCTGATATCAACATCGCTGATTACATCGACTCCATGATTTGCGTCACCGACCTAAACTATAAACTTGTCTATATAAACAACAGCTACGCTGCCGCCCACGGTATCGACCCGGACAACTACGAGGGTAAGCTTTGCTATGAACTGAAAAACACAGACAAACCCTGCGATTTTTGTGCCCTTGCCCATCACCTTTCGCTAGACAAACCTTTTGTGCCGCACGACTTCGGTATCACCTTCGAGCCGAGCTTAGACCGTTGGATAGACGGCCGCGCCGCCATCGTGAAATGGCCCGACGGGCGCTGGGTTCAGCTGTACTACATGTTCGATGCCACGGAGCAGCATCAGGAGCTAACCCGTAGCCAAAACCAAGCCGAAGAACTGCGGAAAGAAGCCGAAGAAGCCCATGCCGAATCCGCGGCAAAATCCGCCTTTATAGCCGGAACAAGCCACGAGATTTTTACGCCTATGAACAATATAATAGGCTTCCTTGAGCTTGCGCTGGACGATAAAATCCCCGAGCATACCCGCGAACATTTAACCAAGGTAGCCCAAAATACGAAATGGCTGCTGTCCATCATAAACGATATAATAGACATATCGAAAATCGAGGCCGGAACCTTCGAACTGGAACGCGTTCCGTTCGAGGTAAACGACGTTTTGAGCCATTGTCAGGCCCTTCTTGCGCCGAACGCCATCTCTAAAAACATCGTGATGCACCTGTATGCCGAGCCATTCCCCGGGAAGCGGCTTGTCGGCGACCCTGCTAAGCTAGGTCAGATTTGCACTAACCTTCTGTCGAACGCAATCAAATTTACCGACTACGGCGCAATAAAACTCTCCGCGATTCTGCAAGACGTAAAGGACGATGTTTGCCTGCTGCGTGTGGAAGTAACGGACAGCGGCGCAGGCATGACGCCCGAGCAGATTGAAGGGCTTTTAGAATCCTACGCGAACTCGAATGACGGACTTGGGCTTGGGCTGCCTATCACTAAGCGCCTAATCGAGGCCATGGGCGGGCAGCTTGCCGTAAAAAGCGCGCCCGGACTAGGCAGCAAGTTCAGCTTCACACTAGCGTTCCCGATTGTAGACATAGACCCAAGCTCCGCCGTAGATATACTCACCGACCGCAGCCCTGTAAAGAAGCCTGTCTTCAAGACATCCGAAGTGCTTGTCGTTGAAGATAACGAGATGAACCAGAGCATAGTCTGCGAGCATCTGAAGCGGGTTGGGCTGTATCCCGTGGTAGTAGGAAACGGTAAAGAGGCCGTAGATGCCGTGCGCAGGCGCCTTAACGGAAACAACGAGATGTTCGGACTCATCTTCATGGACATACACATGCCGCGCATGGACGGGTTGGAGGCTTCATCGATTATCTCGGAGCTTCATACGGATGTGCCGATTATCGCGATGACAGCCAACACTATGCCCGTTTCCCAAGAAATCTACACCCGCTACGGCATAGACGATGTAATCAACAAGCCGTACACCACCCAAGACCTTTGGAAGATGCTGCTTAAATACTTGCCGCCTATCGAAACGCCGGGCATTTCCACGGAAGGACTGCAAGAAAACAACAGCGAGTTCTACATGAAAGTACGGCGCTTTTTCGTCGCGAATAACCAGAATACCTTCGATAAAATCCATTCCGCAATAGAGGACGAGGATTACGAACTGGCGCACCGTATGGTGCATGACCTGAAAAGTAACGCAGGCCATATAGGAAAAACAGGGCTGCAACTGGTAGCCCAAAGCTTAGAACTGGAGCTGAAAGAACGACGCTTCTCCCCCGTCCTGCTTGACGGGCTGCGTTCCGTTCTCGAAGCGACCCTGCAAGACCTTTCGCACCTGAAAGAAAACGACGACCCGCCAAAGCAGCGTAAAGCTGTCAGCCACAAGGAGTTTCTTAAAATAACAGACGGGCTTGACACCCTGCTTGACAGCGGTAACATAGACTACTTGCAGTACGTGGATAAGCTTAAAGCCGTTCCCGGCAGCGAGAAAGTCATAGATAACCTGCTAAACTTCGATGCGCCCGGCGCCGCTGACGCTTTGAGTATTTTATCAGAAAATTTAGAGAGGTGGGGATAAGATGAAGGAGAGGAAGAACTCAATCCTAATCGTAGACGACCAAGCTTCAAACATTAATGTCCTAATCCATCTGTTGCGGGACGAGTACACCCTGCATGTTGCCAAAGAGGGCAGTGTAGCCATAGACTTAGCAAGCCGGCACGCGCCCGACCTTATCCTCCTTGACATCTTGATGAGCGATATGGACGGTTACGAAGTTCTGCGGCAGCTGCGCGCAATAGCAGCCACACAGAACATCCCCATCATCTTCATAACAGGGCTTGACAGTCAGGAAGACGAAGAACGCGGGCTTTCCATGAACGTAGCGGACTACATCAGCAAGCCGTTTTCGCCCACTATCGTGAAGCTGCGCGTCCGTAACCAAATCCGCATGATAAACTACATGCGCGAAATAGAACGCCTAGGCATGACAGACGCCCTGACAGGGCTATCGAACCGCCGCTCGTTCAACGACGCGCTGGAAAAAGAATGGGCGCGCGCCATCCGCGAACAGCAGCCGCTTAGCCTGATTATGCTGGATATCGATAAATTCAAAAACTACAACGATACTTACGGGCATCAGCACGGGGATGTTGTGCTGCAAACCTTAGCTAATGTCTTGAATACGACGATTAGGCGTCCCGCGGACTTTATCGCGAGGTGGGGCGGCGAGGAGTTTGTTATCCTACTCCCAATGACGGACGAAAACGGCGCGCTGCAAGTAGCCGAAAAGGCACGCGAGGCAATGGAATCGAGCAGGATTCCGCATCCTGACGGGTTTACGACTAAGGCGACGATAAGCGCGGGGGTTGCCGGGTTTGTGCCTGACGCGGGCAGTGTGCTTGATAAGTTTATATCGGAGGCGGATAAGGCGCTTTATGCCGCAAAGGAGAAGGGACGGAATAGGGTTGTTTCTGCGGGGGTATAATAGGGGTATTATGGTCTTGCAGGAGGTGAGTTTGTATGGCTAAGAACAGGGATAAGAAGAAGGAGAAGAAAGAGAAGAAGAAGGGGAACCCCGGTACTAATCCGCAGGTTGGCAGTGAGGTTTAGGGATGGGGACGGCCGCCTTTTTTGGGGGCGGTTTTACATAGTGGAGGGGGACAGAATGAACCAGCAATATTCCAAACAGGCAGAAAAGTTTTTAGATAAGCAAAACGACAGAACATTTAACCGTATTATAAACGCTGTCGATAGGCTTCCGGCAGGAGACGTCAGAAAGCTTAGCGGATATAAAGACTTATTCAGAGGGCAAGTATACAAAGGCTAGAAAGAGGCGCTCATATGACTTCAATGAAAACCCAAATATTTCAAGCAGTTGAGCAGATGGACGACGATACTGCTTTCTCATTATGGGATATGTTAGTCCGCCATTTCGATACCCCTAACAAAAAAATCTCTTGGGATGACATTGCCGAGGCAGAGCCCGACGCAATCGACTTAGAGATGATAAAAGCGGCAGAAAATGATTATGACAGCCATGTATATACATCTCGGGATGACTTGATTGCTCGCCGCAGAAAGAGGCACAAATGACCAACCCCATCCCCCGCATGAAAACCCTAACCGAAACCCTAACCGCAGCCTCCAAAGCCTACTACCAAGAAAACCGCGAAATAATCTCAAACCTTGAATACGACCGCCTCTACGAAGAACTCGAAGCCCTTGAAGCCGCCACGGGCATCCAGCTCGCGGGCAGCCCTACGGCGCAAGTTGGGTTCGCGGCGGTCGAAGGGCTTGAAAAAGTCCCGCATGAAATCCCGCTGCTTTCCCTCGACAAGACCAAGGAGGCAGAGAAGCTTACCGATTTCTTAGGCGGGCAGCGCGGCATTCTCACATGGAAGCTTGACGGGCTGTCCATTGTCCTGCACTATGAGGGCGGGGCGCTTACCCGCGCAATCACCCGCGGGAACGGAGCTATAGGCGAGGATGTCACCCACAACGCGCGCGGCTTCGGCAATATCCCGCTGCGCATCCCCTACCTTGGGCGGCTGCTTGTGCGCGGCGAGGCTGTGATTAGCTACGATGATTTCGAGGCAATCAACGCCGCTATTTCCGAGCAGAGCGAACGCTACAAGAACCCGCGAAACCTGTGCAGCGGCACGGTTCGGCAGCTGGACAGCAATGTCGCGGCCAACCGTCCCGTGCGTTTTTACGCGTTTACGGTTATGTTGCAGTCGGAGGGTAGTCAACCGGTCGGTAAGACCGACCGGTTGAACTTTCTCGCGGACATGGGTTTCGATGTTGTGGAATACCGTGTTGTGGAGGCCGATGAAGTAGCGGATGCTGTCGCGGATTTCAGGCAGCGGTTGCCCGGGCTCGGCATCCCGTCAGACGGGCTTGTGCTGACAATCGACGACATCGCCTACAGCGAATCGCTCGGCACAACGGCAAAATTCCCGCGCGACACGCTGGCGTTCAAGTGGGCGGACGAGCTTGCGGAGACTACCCTGCGCCGTATCGAGTGGCACACATCGCGCACGGGGCTGATTAACCCAATCGCCGTCTTCGACCCGGTCGAAATCGAGGGCACGACCGTCAACAAGGCAGGGCTGCACAACGTCAGCATCCTGCGGCAGCTTGCCCTGGGCGAGGGCGACCAAATCAGCGTGTATAAGGCAAACATGATTATCCCGCAGGTCGCTGAAAATTTTACGCGGAGCGGCTCTGCGAAAATCCCCGACGCCTGCCCCGTCTGCCAATCGCCCACGGAGATTTTGAAGCAGAACGAGGGCGAGGCGCTTTATTGCCTAAATCCGAACTGCCGTGCGCAGCTGATTGGCTCGCTTGTGCATTTTTGCAGCCGCGACGCCATGAACATCGAGGGCTTATCCGAGCAAACCTTAGAGAAATGGGTGGAACGCGGCTTCGTGGCTGACCCTGCGGATATTTTCGCGTTGGAGAAGCATAGTGACGAGATTATTCAGATGGAAGGTTTCGGGCAGAAATCGTACGACAACCTGAATGCCTCGATTGAGCGAGCGAAGGACGTAGCACTGCCGAACTTCATCTTCGCGCTTGGAATTAAGCATGTGGGGCTAAGCAACGCGAAGCTTTTGTGCAGCCGCTTCGGCGATTTGGAGACGGTAATCGAAAAAGCCCCCGACACCGAGGAGCTTCTCGGCATCAAGGGCTTCGGCGAGGCGATTGCGCACAGCCTCCGCGTTTATTTTAGCGACGGCAGCCATCTTGCGCTTGTGCGGAAGCTGCACGGCTTGCTGCGGATAAAGGCGGCCGAAAAAATCGTTGCAGACCTGCCGATGCAGGGTCACACATTCGTAATCACGGGCAGCGTCGAACATTTTCCCAACCGCAAAGCCCTGCAAAAGTTCATCGAGGAGCGCGGCGGCAAGTGTACGGGCGCAGTCTCGGCAAACACGAGCTTCCTAATCAACAACGACGCGGCCTCCGCATCCGCAAAGAACAAGAAGGCGCGCGAACTTGGCGTCCCTATCTTGACAGAAGCGGCTTTCCTCGAAAGGTGGGCGCCATCTTAACGCCGAGCGCGGACACCATCACCATAAGCCCGAACGAAACCGCCGTAACCACGGCCATGCCGCCTACGCCGAACACCGCAAGCGTATGCGCCGCAAGGAACATCATCGGCAGATAAAACCACTGCGGCATGAGTCCCACAGGCCCTGCCCAAAACTGGCCGATGACCACCTGCTGAAACAAAACAAGCACAAGCATCACCGCGGCAAGCGCATTCACATACAAAAGCGCCTCAAGCTTCGAGCCGACAAACTTGTCCGAAGCCCAGCCAAGCGCAAACCACAGCACAAGAACCCCAACCCCCACCCGCGTCAGCATCCCCGTGGGGATTACATACCGCCATTCCGTCGCCGCTTGATGGTTCAGATAAAAGCCAAGCGGAATAGGCAGCCCCCCCATTGCCATAAAAATCCAACGTCTCATTTGTTTACCCCTCTCACACCGTCTGCGGCGGCCACCCGTGCCAAGGTCAGGACGAAAATCTTGCAGTCGAAACCGAAGCTCATGCGCCGCACATACTCGCCGTCAAGCCGCGCCTTCTCGGGAATCGGCAGCTCGTCGCGCCCGTTGATTTGCGCCCAGCCCGTCAGCCCCGGCAGGATGTCGTTCGCGCCGTACAAATCGCGCTCGGCGGCCAGGTCGTATTGATTCCAAAGCGCGGGGCGCGGCCCGACGATTGACATATCGCCCTTTATGATATTAAAAATCTGCGGCAGCTCGTCTAATGACGTACGGCGCAAAAAACGCCCCATCCCCGTAATAAACTGCGCCGGGTTGTCCAGTAAATGCGTAGGCACATCCTTGGGCGCGTCAATCCGCATCGTGCGGAACTTGTAAATCGCAAAGTGACTCTTTCCGATACCGATGCGCTTTTGCGAAAAGAAAACCGGCCCGCGCGACTCGAGCTTGATAAGCAGCGCAAGCAGAATGAGCAAGGGCGAGAGTACAGCAAGCCCCGCTAGGGAAAGAATCAGGTCTGTTGCTCGTTTTATCGGAATATACAAGAATCCCACTCCTGTTTGTTGGCGCAATTGCTATTACGGTTATTATATGTTACCATGATGGTTGATATTAGGCAAACGGAAGAAAAAAACGCCAAGCCAGTTACTCTCCGTAACCGCCTTGGCGAACATCATATCAAAACCAAAAAAACGAGCAAACCTATAAGCCGGGTTCTGTCATGGACAGCCATCTATCTCGGCGCAGCGTCGCCGCTTGCGCTCATGCGACCTAACCTAAGCCAAGGCGGGCAACCTTATGCGGCTTTATTCGGTCTTGCTCCGAATGGGGTTTGCAGAGCCTGCTTTGTTACCAAAGCAGCGGTGGGCTCTTACCCCACCTTTCCAACTTTTCCCGAATATTTGCCGGGTAGTCTATTTCTGTTGCACTTTCCTTGGAGTCGCCTCCACCGGGTATTACCCGGCACCCTGCCCTACGGAGCCCGGACTTTCCTCACGTTAGCTGACAAATTTCATCCGGCTTTTGGGATGAAATTTTTCGGCGGTTTTGGCGCAAGCGCCAAAAAACTACCTTATCACACCAACCCGCGGCTGCCCAGCTTACTCGCCTTCTTCCTCCAAAACATCCTCATCATCCAACGGCTCATCATCATAATCGTCATCATCATACTCATCATCGTCATAATAATCGTCATCATCATACATATCATCATCGCCCGCAAGCTCAGCATCAGCTGCCTTCTTCGACAGGCTTATTTTCTTATTTTCCTCGTCAACTTCCGTTACCTTCACGGTAATAATATCATTAACCCGCAGCTCATCATCCGGCTTTGCCACATGCCTGTTCGCAATCTGCGAAACATGCACAAGCCCGTCCACGCCGTCTTCCAAACTGACAAACGCGCCGAAAGCCGCCATCCGCACTACCTTGCCCTCTATCAAACTGCCCACGGGATATTTCTCCCGTACGCTGTTCCAAGGGTTGTTATTAATATCTTTCAAGGTCAGCGAAATCTTATTCTTCTCTGGGTTGATGTCGATTACCGTAACACTGACCGCGTCTCCGACATTCAATACATCCGAAACTTTGCGTACACGCCGCCAAGCCAACTCGGAAATATGAATCAAGCCGTCCACGCCGCCTAAATCAACAAACGCGCCGAAATCCGTAATACGGCTGACAGTCCCGTCCACCTTTTGACCTACTTCTAATGAAGAAAACAATTCCTCGCGGCGTACTCTCTGCTCCTCGGTCGCAAGCTCACGGCGCCCGGCAACTATGCGGCGCTTCGAACGGTCAAACTCCAGTATATTAAAGTTCAGCTCTTTACCTTTGAAAACGGACAAGTCTTCCACATAACGGTTAGAAATCTGGGAAGAAGGAACAAACACGCGGTTTCCGAAGATACTCGCGATAAGTCCGCCTTTTACCAAATCCTGAACCTTGCCAACAACCACCGCTTTGTCATTAAAGGCTTCCTCTATTAATTTATAGTTAGTTTGAGCTTCGAGCCTGCGCTTCGAAACCAAAACATTACCGTCACCGTCGTTGACACGCATAACCAAGACTTCAACTTCGTCGCCGGGTTTTGCCAAGTCAGCAAGCTCCGCAGTGGAATCATCGGTAAATTCGTTCTTCGTGATAATCCCGTCGGATTTGTAACCCAAGTTTACGGTAATTTCGCCAGCAGTCACCTGTATCACCGTACCTTTTACGACATCCCCTGTATGTAGCGTAACAAAAGACTCGTTAAGCATTTCTTCAAATGATACTGTTTCCGTGCTTTTTTCCAGTTCGTTCATAACCAATAGGGCCTCCTCTGTGACGTAAGGCGGAGTAGATGCGCCTGCCACTACTCCTATTTTATCATCTTTGGACAAATCATGCAAGCAAATATCATGAATACTTTGGGAGAAAATTGCAGCTTGACAATTCTTTTTAGCAATTTCATACAGATTCTTAGAGTTTGCGCTGTCCTTGTCGCCGAAAACCAACATGACATCCGCAATTTTCGATAAGCGTTCCGTCTCCTTCTGACGATTGGTTGTTGCGTCGCAGATTGTGTCGTGAACAAGCGCGTCGTGCCTGCGGAGATGCGCCGCCGCTTCGCGGAAATCCTCGCGTATGTGCGTCGTCTGCACAACTAGCGTGTAGCGCCCGTTCGGGCTTTTTTCCAGCAGCCGCAAAAGCTCTGCCGCGTCACGCACCGCCGCCGCGTCCTCGCCGCCGTAGCCTAGTATTCCCGCGACCTCGGGATGCGAGGCGTGTCCCAGTACGATTAGCCTGCGCCCGTCCGCCTTGCTTTCTTCCGCGTACTTGTGAATCGCCTTCACACGCGGGCATGTGCGGTCTATGTAACTTATTCCGCGCCGCGCCAGTTCCGCTTCCGTACTTGGCGGAACGCCGTGCGCGCGGATTATTACAGTCTCGCCCTGCCATTCATCCAGATTTCCGATTATGCCGACGCCTTTTGCCGAAAGGTCGGCTGTCACCTGCCTGTTATGTACCACAGGGCCTAGGGTAACGCATTTGACGGACTCATCAGCCAATTTGCGGGCAGTATCCACCGCGCCCGCCACCCCCGCACAAAATCCTGAATGCTCCGCGACCATTATCTCCATCAGCTCACCAGCTTTTCGACTTCGTGCATTATTACGGTCATTATTTCGTCTATTTGCTCGGACTGCAAGCGCGCGCCGTAGTATTCCTCCAAATATATCGGCTTACCGACGCAGACATTTAACCGCGAAAACACACGGTATTTTCCCGAAATGCCGGCAGGGACTATCGGCACCTGCGCTTTCACGCCGAAAAGAGCCACGCCACCCTTCGCGCCCTTTATGTCAAGCTGCTGCATTCTCGTGCCCTGCGAAAAAATCAGCAGCCCCCCGCCCGACTTCAGGACGTTCATAGCGTTGCGGTAAGATGTCAAGTCCGCCGCCTGCCTGTCAACAGGAAACGCGCCCATTAGGCGGAACAGATATCCTTTTATTGGGTTCGAAAAAATCTCCTTCTTCGCCATGAAGCGCATACGGCGCTTGCTTGCGACGACCAGCATTGCCGGGTCGAAGGAGTGAATGTGATTGCTGCATAATATGAACGCGCCGTCCGCCGGGATATTCTCGGCCCCGCTTATCTTCAAGCGGTAGACAAAGCGCGTTGCCGTAAACACCAAAAAACGCATAATCCAATAGAACATTACTTCGCCTTATCCATTTCGTCTGTAATGATTTTTGTGATTTCCGCGACACTCAGCCCGTCGGTGTTGATGTACAGCGCGTCTTCCGCCTTGGTTAGCGGGGAATGGTCACGGTTCATGTCGCGGTCGTCGCGGATTTTTATTTCATTATATATGCTGTCGTAGTCGCCTGCCCCAAGCTCGCTCATGCGGCGGCGTGTGCGTTCTTCAAGGCTTGCGTCCAAGTAGATTTTTACTTGCGCGTTCGGAAGGACATGCGTGCCTATGTCCCTGCCGTCCATTACGATGCTGTGCTTGCGCGCGATTTCCTGTTGCAGACTCACGAGCTTTTCGCGGACGGACGGATAGGCTGCCACCACAGACGCGCCCTCGGCTACCTCTTGGCTGCGCAGGGCTTCCGTTACGTCTTCGCCGTCCAGTATCAGCCGCTGCTGCATTTCGGAATCGTAGTCTATGTCGATGGTGATGTCGGACAGATTCGCCTCCACCGCGGCTTGGTCATGCACATCCACCCCTTTGTGAATGTTGTGCAGCGCCACAGCACGGTACATCGCGCCCGTGTCCACGTAAAGCAGATTAGCGGCAACGGCGACTTCTCGAGCAACGGTGCTTTTCCCCGCACCCGACGGCCCGTCAATCGCCACCGCAACAAACTTTTCAGCACGCCTTGCCAAATCCGGCCGCAAAACAACCGCACCGCGCAGGAAAACATGCCGCATATCCTTCTGCCGCTTGCCGTCCGCCTCCACATGCATCAAAACGCGCAGGCACATAGGCAAACTGCCCTCCACATACATTTCCTGCGTACAGAACAGCCCCGCCTCCGTAATCCCCATCGCGCGCGCCGAAACGGCCGGGTACACAGCCGTCAAATCCTTCGTAGCCGAGAAAATAACGTCCACGATTTGGCCGATATTCAGATTATTTTCCTTGATAACCTCTTGCAGCATTTCGCTCGAAGCGCTCAAAATGGCCTCTTTTGAGTTTTCTTCTACTGTGATTGCGCCGCGTATACTTGTCATTTTATTTCCTTCCTATCCCTGCCAAATATCCTGTCGAGAACGCGATTTGCAGATTAAAACCGCCGCTTAGCGCGTCCACATCTATGACTTCCCCGGCGAAGTATAAGCCGGGCGTTAGTTTTGATTCCATGGTCGATGGGTTCACTTCGCGGGTGTCCACGCCGCCGACAGTGATTACCGCCTCGCGGAACCCCGGATTTCCCGCCACCGTCAAGGTAATACCCTTGATAGCTTGCGCCAAAGCGGCGCGTTCCTGCTTCGTGAAGGTGTTGGCCCTTTTGTCAGCGGATTCAAGCAAGTGCGGAATGAGGCTTTTCGGAAGCAAGGTGCCGATTATATTGCCAAGCGATTTGTTAGGACTGCTCTCGAACGCCTGTAGCAGCAGCTTGTCAAGCTGTGCTTCGTCAAGGTGCGGCATCAGGTCGATTTTGATTTCCGGGCGGGTATCGAAATGCCCGCACAGGTAGCGGCTCGCTTCCATTACTATAGGCCCGGAAACGCCGCGGTGCGTAAACAGCAGCTCCCCTACCCCGCTGAAATATTTGCCGCAGGTCAGCCCCGCTTCCAAGCTCAAACCCGCCAAGTCTGCCACCCAAGTCTCCCGCACGCGCAAGGGCGTGAGCGCCGGCTGCACATTTACTATTGTATGTCCAAACCCGCGCGCCCATTCGTAGCCGTCGCCTGTCGAGCCTGTCGCGGGGTACGATTTTCCGCCTGTCGCGATTATCAGCGCGTCGCATTCCGATTTCAAACGGCGCACATCCGTCACAGCATAGTTCAGACGGACATCCACCAACCGCTTTTTCAGCTCGGCCTCCAAGGCTTCGATTATATCTGACGCCTTGTCCGATTTCGGAAAAACGCGCCCGTTTTCATTTTTAAGAGCCACGCCGCGCTTTTCGAAAAACTCCATCAGCGCGTCGCTGCCAAAGGCATAAAACGCGCTGTACAAAAAACTCGGATTCCCAATTACATGCCTAAGCAGTTCCTCTTGGTCCGCGGCATAACAAAGATTGCAGCGCCCGCCGCCCGTCAGGAACAGTTTCTTTCCCAAGCGGTCGTTTTTTTCAAGCAGGGTAACTTCGTCCCCCGTGCCCGCCGCGGATATCGCCGCCATCATCCCCGCGGGGCCGCCCCCTATTACCGTTACCTTCATCCCAGAATGATGGACGGGTCGGGCGCAAAGCCTGTAGAAAGCGAGCGGTCGCCAAGCGTCACCGCCAACTTATCCCGCGAGACTTCGCCCTTCATGCAGGCCCAAAGGGTGCCAAGCATCACGATTCCGTCCTGCACGGCCTTTTGGTAAAGCTCGACAAAACTGTCCGTCTGTTCCTCCGTGCCCGGCACGCCCCATGGATTGTGCGCCATGTTCATGTAATCCACGCCGTCATTTACCTCCTGCATGTGAATGAGGCTCGTGACAAGATTTTCGCCTATAGTCAGGTTCTCAATCAGCTCCATAAACTTCTTCCTGCGCCCTGTGCGCGATTGAAGCAGACGGGTAATGTGAACCATGTAAGTCATTGCGTTGCAAACTTCCTTTGCGCTTACGTATCTGCCGTGCGCCTCGCCAACCGAATGGCTGACCGCGCCGGAAACCGTCTGCGCAAGCCCGCGGTCTACCTGTATCAGCTGCCATAGCTTATAGTCAGCAGGCTTCTTGCTGCTCAGCAAATCCAACATCAAAATATCGATGGCCGTCTCTAGCTTCCGGTGGTTGACACTGAACCGAATAGCCCGCGCTATATCGCCCTTCTTCCGCACGCCCGTCTTCGAATAGACGTAAGGGTGCGCAGTGGCGTCCAGTACATAGTGCGTAAGAAATCCGCATATGTACGCGGTCAGAAGCGGCTTTTCCACCGCGTCGTCCGCGTCTTCCATAATATCAATCATGCTTGAAATAAACGTGCCGAAATGCGCCTTGTGCATCTTCGTACCAATGTCACGCAGCCGCCGCTTTAAGAGCCCCGGAAGGTAATAGAAAAAGATGTCGGGCCCTTGTGTCCCAATATTGTAAAATTGCCTGTAGGGTTTTATAATCGCCTGAAGCTCGGGCGGGGCCGCATTTAGAACCGCCTGCCCGCAAATGTAATGAGTTATGAACCCGGGCATATCTTATCGTCCTCTCGTTGCCGATTCCGAAATTTGTTTTTCAGAATAGCATAAAATGAGGACGCTGTCTACAAGCGGTTTTTGGGTTCTGTCCCGCCCCGCGTACCCCGCCCGTACACCACATACAACACAATCGCGGAAACCGCCATCAGAAGCACCGCGTACACAAATGTTACCGCCGTGTTATCCAAGTCCGCATGGTCGCCCATCGTCAAATTTTGAATTTGCACACCCAACGGAACATTCAGCGGATGAAACATGAACACGGACATTTCAAATTCCGATATCATGCTGTTAAAATTCAGCGCAAAGATAGCCAGTACCGATGGCATGATGATGGGCAGCAAGACCCGAAAGAATGTGTAAAAAGAATTAGCGCCCAGATTCTTGGCCGCATCCTCCAAGGTATTATCAAGCGCGAAAAAAGCCGCCCGCGTAATGCGCAGGGTGAACGGAATCAGGATAATCAAGTAGCCGACAATCAAAATCGCGACAGTACCTGTCAGCACCCTGTTCATCATATACCAGCGCGGCTGATTAAAAGTCGTAATCAGCCCCAAGGCAATCAGCACATTCGGAAGAAGCCAAGGCACCATCATAGTGTACTCGATAAACACGTTCAGCGCATTTTTCAGCTTGGTAAGCAGGCGGCAGACGATAACCGCAAGCAAAGCCACACCCGCCGCCGCAAGGAACGACAGCATGACACTGACCAAAATCGGCCGGAAAAACGCGGCGTTAGTAAACGCGTTTACATAGTTCTGCAAAGTAAAACTAGCGAAGCTAAGCTCACGCCGCGCGATTGTAGGCGCGTCCGTAAACGAAAACAGCACAACAAACACAACAGGCGCCACATATATAATAAACAGCGCATAAGCATAAATATGCACCAAAATATTCATGATAGGGCTGCGGATTTTCTGCTTAACGATATTGGTTTTCACCTTAGATATCGATAGGTAATGCCCGCGTTTTTCAAGCTGCGCCAAAACAACAATCAGAAGCAGCGACGAGCCGCCCAGAAACATCGCCATCAAGACAGCCAAATCGCGGGAACCGCCAAGCCGCGAAAACGACAATATCATCGGGTTTATAGTCTGGAAATCCGTACCGCCGAGAAGAAGCGGAGCCGAAGTCGCACTAAGCCCAGCAAGAAACGTAAAAATAGTAACGGCAAGCAAAGACGGCGTAAGCACAGGCAGCACAATCCGCCGCAAAATAGTCAGCTGACCCGCGCCCATGTTCTGCGCCGCTTCCACCGTCTGAAAGTCTACAGACTTAATCGCGTTCCGCAAAAAAATCATATGATTCCCCGTAGTAGCAAAGGTCATAACAAACAGCACAGCCCAAAAGCCCTCGAACCACCGGGTATTAAAATTAGGAAAAACCATCGCCATGATGTTGGTAAAATAACCGTTGTGCCCATAAAGGAAGCGGTAGCCCGACACCAAGATGATTCCGCCGTAGATAAGGGTAGTCATATACCCCGCACGCAGAATTTTCGAACCTTTAATATCAAAATATTCGGTAATCAGCACCAGGCTTATACCCACAAATCCAACAGTAACAGACAACACCGGCGCAAGAATAAAACTGTTGCGCAAGCTGTTCATAGCACGGGTAGAGTTGAAAATCCGCTCAAAAGTCCGAAGCGTAAAATCGCCGTCCTGCCAGAACACGGTCATCACAGCCGTAATGTTTGGGATAATCAGTAAAGCCCCTATAAACCACAGCAAAGCCGCATAAATTATACCTGTCACAATTTTATTTCCCGCCGGTGTTGTCATTTCTGTTATTTCTCCTTACGGTAAGTAGTTTAGATAAATGTTCTCGACCCAAGAGTCAATGTTGCGCGAAATCGTATCCCAGTCAAGCACTTGCATAGGGTAGTCGCCGTACCTTTGCGGAGGGTCGTCCGCACGAAGTTCCTCGCGGATTTCCGGGGTAAACCAGTTCAGAAAACGCAGCGTTTCTTCCATAGCATCGTTGTTTGCAACCACGCCTACGTTGTGTGTGGAAAGAGGCACGCCCACGGCCGGATTTACGGCGTTTACGATGATGTCAAACTGTTCCTCGCGCGGTTCCACGCCGCTGCTGCCCATCTGGCCCATGGCCACAGGAGAATCCGGGTCGGCTATGTTTGCAAACAAGTCAATCCCCGCAGCGTTAGGTATGCCGTGCCTGTAAAATGCCGCGATATGCTCCCAGCCCTCGTCGGACACGCCAAGATAGCCGTCCGGGTCAAGGTGCCGCCCAAGGATTCCGGCGATTACCTTACGGGTAGTAGCGCCGCCTAAATTAATCTCAAACTGATAACGTCCGTGAAAGCGCTCGTCCTGCCACAGGTCAAACCAGTCGGTAGGCGCCGCGTCAAGCTGCTCCGGGTCGTACACCAAGAGGATGGTAACGCTCTCGGCAAAGTGATAATATCCGTCAGGATGGCAAATGCCGCGAGGCTCCACCCTGTCCGCCCACACAGGAACGTAAGGCATAACAACATCGTTCTCAATCAGCCCGTTCCAAAGGAACACATTCAAGCCGTACACGATATGCGCTATAGGGCTGTGACGCTCGGAAATAAGCCTCTCCATGATAGCACCGCCGCCCGCGCTCACCGCCTGAATGTTGAAACCGTACTCCGCGGCACGTTCCGCAATGCGGTCGGTACGGTAAGCAGCATGGTTCGTGTAGATGATAATAGGAACGCCAGTGCCCAAAAGCTCCTCGTCCTCTACCTCGTCAGCCGCGGCAGGGGCAGGAGCGGGCGCAGGTGCAGCAGGCGCCGCCGCAGGAGCAGGTGCAGGTGCCGCCGCGGGCGCAGCAGCAGGAACCGCAGCCGCAGGAGCAGGCGTTTCAGCGCAAGCAGCCAAAAACATCAAAGCCGCAGCAGCAAAACAAAAAAACAATTTCCTTAAATTCATCTTAATTTCTCCCTTCAAATATTTTGCAGAACAAAGCATACCACCGACATGTAAATTTTTTATAAATTTGCGAAGTAATTACAAATGCTTTATACTAAATTCCAACCAACAACCGAAAGGAGCCATACATGACCGGAATAGAGCTATGCAGAGATTTCTACAACGAAATCATAAAAAACCAACTGACAATAAACCACGGCGCGGCACTACTGGGCGGCGGTTCAGAAGTCCTAGGCTTCGACACAGAACTATCCCAAGACCACGACTGGTTCGCACGCTGCCACATCTTCACCGACGGCACAACCGAAGAAATCACCCTAAACCTACCAAAAACCTTCAAAGGCTTCGAAACAAAGGTAGAAATCCACAAGGCACGCGATTTCTACAAGGCAGTGCTAGGCTTCGACGTATACGAAATGACCGAAATAGACTGGCTAACCATCCCGAGCCAACTACTCTGCGAACTGACAAAAGGCGCAGTCTTCCGCGAATCCGAAACCCTAACATACCTCCGCGAAAAGCTGCAATTCTACCCAAAAGACATACACCTCTACATACTGGCCGCCGCATGGGAACGCATCGGACAAGAAATGGCGTTCATGGGACGCTGCGGCGAAAACGGCGACGAAACAGGCAGCGCACTGCTTTGCGGCCACCTAACAACATACATAATGCGCCTATGCTTCCTATACGAAAAGGAATACGCGCCATACTGGAAATGGTTCGGCAAAGCCTTCTCGAACCTATCTTGCGCAAAAAAAATAGAGCCGATAATAAAATCAGCCCTAGCCGCAACCGATTGGCGCACAAGAGAAAAACACCTATCCCAAGCATACATACTACTGGGCGAAACCCACAACAAAGCCAACCTGACCCCGCCCGTAAAGCCAACAATAGCCCCCTACTACACCAGACCCTTCGCCGTCCCAAACGCCGCCGACTTCCAAACAGCCCTGCGAGCCGAAATCAAAAGCAAAAAAATAAAAGCCCTACCAAGAGGACTGGGCGCCATAGACCAAATAAGCGACCAAACCGACTTCCTAGGGCACAATGATTTCCGTCTGACAATAAAAAACATCTGGCTTAAAGGGGCACATTCTGAATATACCAAACAGTAGCGACAAGCCCCGCAAGCTGAATACAGGTAAAATAAATGAAACGGATAGGCAGCCAGCGATGCATAAAATCACGCTCGTAGACATGCTGCGCAAATACCAAAAGCGCTATCCAAATAACACTAAGAAATATCCCGGAAAGCACCTCAATATACCAACGCGCCCAAACAGACACACCCGACACAGCAACATAAACCGAAATCGCATCACGCACCTGAAACAATAAATAAACCCCAATAATCCCGTTAACCATCGCATAAAGCAGCCCTACAGCCGACTGCACAAACGTAGGCGCCGCATCCAAAGCAAGCCTCTTATTCCGAATACGCAAAACTTGTACCACACTCAAACCCCTCTCCAAATACCCCCAAAAAATCCAAAGGTTCAGTTGGTTAGCCATACCAACCAACTGAACCCCACAGCTATATCGATTGACTCAAAAACCAAATACAAGCGCCCAAGATAATAAACTGAGCCGCAAGATAAACTATAAACCGCTTAGGAATCCAACTCGACATGAAATCCCGTTCATACGAATGCTGCGCGTAGAACACGAAAATCAGCCAAACGATACACAACACTATCGCTATAACTATCTCGAAGAAGGTAAGCGCCCATGTGCTGATAACACCGGTCTGTACAAGGTAGATAATCCCCTCTACAGCAACGTCACGCAGATAGAACCACATGAACACGGCAACTATCCCGTTAACCGCTGCCAAGGCCAGTGACAACACCGATTGCGATATGGTCGGCTTAGCGTCACCATACACTTCCTTCGTCCGCAGGCGTAAAAAGCGCGTCATCATTTTCCCTCCAATCCTGTCTGATTGACTTCAAATCCTTCAGAATCGCGTTACGTTCCGCGTCATTAGGTACCAAGGTACATACCCGCGCAAATTCAATAAGCTTATCCATGCGCTTTAAGTAATCTACCCTAGCCCTATTCTTCAAGACCTGCAATCGTTCCAAATCGCCCTCGTTAATCTTTGCCATGGCTTTCTCATGACGCGTCCGCCAATCTGGCGGCACAAGCGCAGTTTCCTGCACAAAATCCAACCAGTCAAGCTTCCGCACCACAAGCACCTTTATAAGGAACCGCATATAGTGGTTAGAAAGCCAAATCAAAGCCACAAGCGCGATACAAAACACTAGGAGGGTCAAACCGATAAAGCCTATACCATACTCCATTTACAGCCTCCAAAACTTAAAATCTCAACTAGCTCGATGTCATACTAGAAACACCTTTAAGCTCCAAATCCTTATAACGGTGGCAAGCCACAAAATGGTCCTTAGCCGCTTCTTCAAGCACAGGCGATTCCTCTTTACATACATCAATACAATACCTGCAACGGGTATGGAAATAACAGCCCGACGGCGGCTTAGCAGGGTTAGGAACCTCGCCGCCCAGGATAATCTGCTCCTTCTTGACACGCGGGTCAGCTATCGGCTTGGCCGAAAGCAGCGCCTCGGTATAAGGATGCAGCGGACGGCGGAACAAATCACGCTTAGGCGCGTTCTCCACCATTTTACCTACATACATTACCCCAACACGGTCAGAAATATGCTGAATAACACTAAGGTCATGCGAGATGAACAGGTAGCTCAAGTTAAGCTTCTCCTGCAACTCCACCAACAAGTTGATAACCTGCGCCTGAACAGAAACGTCAAGCGCCGAAACAGCCTCGTCACAGACAAGGAACCGCGGGTTAGTAGCCAAAGCACGCGCCACACCGATACGCTGACGCTGCCCGCCGCTAAACGCATGAGGATAACGCTCAAGGTAACGGATATTCAGCCCGACAAGCCGCATAAGCTCCTCGACCCTATCCTTAATCTCCCTCGAACTCAGTTCCGAGTTAGAAACCAAAGGCTCAGCTATAGTATTCTGCACAACCCAACGCGGGTTAAGCGAGGAATAAGGGTCCTGAAAAACCATAGCAACGTCGCGCCGTACCGCACGCAAACCCGCCGCGTCAAGCTTCTCAATCTCGACAAGCTCGTCATGCCGGTTAACGAACCGGATATTCCCGCTGGTAGGCTCAATTGCACGGAGGATTGTCCGCCCAAGCGTAGTCTTACCGCAGCCGGACTCGCCAACCAGTCCAAAAGTTTCGCCTTCCCGGACATTAATGTTAACATTGTCCACGGCATTAACATGACCGATGACACGCTTCAGAAAGGAAGAAGTAATGGGGAATTTCTTGGTGACAGCCCTCGCGTCCAGTATCAGTTTATGTTCGTCCGCCATTTCTACACCTCCAGATTAGTCGTATCAAGTTTGTCAGCGAATACACAACGGACAAAATGATTCTTCGAACGCTCAACATAAGGGATATCCTCGACATTACACTTGCCCTCAACACCAAACGGACAGCGCGAATAGAACCCGCAGCCCGGCGGCAAATTCATAGCATAAGGAACAGTACCCTCAATCGTAAACAACTTCTTCTTAGACTTCTTTACCGACCCATCGTCATCGTCATCATCAATCATCGAAGGAATCGACTTCAGAAGCGACAGCGTATACGGATGCCGCGCGTTATGGAAAATAGTATCTACATTAGAATACTCCACAACCTTACCCAAATACATGACAGCAACATCGTCCGCCATCTCCGCAATAACGCCAAGGTCATGCGTAATAAACATAACAGTAGCGCCGCGGTTATTCTTCAAATCGTTTATCATCTTCAAAACCTGAGCCTGCACAGTTACATCAAGCGCAGTAGTAGGCTCATCACAAATCAGCAAGCTAGGATTACAAGAAAGCGCCATAGCAATCATAGCCCTCTGCCTCATACCGCCGGACAGCTGATGAGGATACTCATCAATACGCCGCTCGGGGTTAGCCATACCAACCTCACGCAAAACCTCAATAGCCATCTCACGCGCCTTCTCATAGTTAGGCTCGTTATGCAGCATTATCCCCTCGGTAATCTGGTTCCCGATAGTATAAAGCGGAGAAAACGCCTTCATAGGCTCCTGAAATATCATAGCAATAGTACCGCCGCGGATACTCCGAATCTCACGGCCGTTAGAAGGCAAAGGCGCCAAATCAATAGGCTTATCAAGCGGCTTATGGTCTTTCTCATAAAGCAACAGCTGACCCTTAATCTGACCCGGACGGGGAACAATCCGAAGAAGCGCCTGGCTGGTAACACTCTTACCACACCCAGACTCCCCAACAATCCCAAGTGTCCGACCCTTCTTAATATCCAAATTTATACCATCAACAGCCTTAACCGTACCTTCATCAGTCTCAAAGTAAACGGTCAAATCCCTAACTTCAACAAGATTCTCATTCATACAACAACCTCCTGCAAGATATGACTGACAAGGCCAAGACCTTGGGGGGCTCCGCCCCCCAACTCCCCCCGCAAGGGGCGCGCCCCTTGACCCCAACGTGATAAATTTATTTCAAGCCCAGTCCTGAGCATGAACACAATTTATCGTAATGGGGCCCGGGGACTGGTCCCCGGCGGGGGGTTGGGGCAGAGCCCCAAGGTCTTGTCTTGAAAATCGTTTATTTATATGGGTCAGCGGCGTCTCTTAGACCGTCACCCAAGAAGTTGAACATCAGAACAGTTATTATTACTGGTACGGCTGGTAGAAGGAGCCATGGGTGGTGCGCCAGACTTGTTAACTGTTGTGATTCAATTAGGAGTGTTCCCCAACTTATTACCGGAGGTTGTAAGCCTAAGCCCAGGAAGCTTAGTGCTGTCTCACCTAGGATTGAACCCGGGATTGATAAGGTCATGCTGACGATGATGAAGCTCATGAACGACGGAATCATGTGTTTGCGCACGATTCGCCAACTGCTTGTTCCGGATAGCCTTGCCGCCATTATGAAGTCTTCTTCGCGGACGGATAGGAGTGCGCCGCGTACTGCGCGTGCCAGTCCTGTCCAACCGATTAGCGACATTATTAGTACCATGCCCAGGTAGATTTGGAGCGGACCCCATTCTCTCGGCAGGGCGGCAGCTAACGCCATCCATAGCGGGATTGTCGGTACGCATTGCAGTACCTCGATTATGCGCATGATTATGTTGTCTATTACGCCGCCGAAGTAGCCGGCCAGGCCGCCTAGGGTTAAGCCGATTGTGAATGTGAATATGATGGAGATGAATCCGAACGAAAGCGAGATTCTTCCACCGTATATGATGCGGCTGAATAGGCAGCGTCCTAAGCTGTCTGTTCCTAACAGGAACATGTTTACTTGTGTGTAGTCATTGCCTCTGATTCCGAAAAGTGTGCGGCGCATTGGGATGAAGCCCCACATGCGGTACGGTTCGCTTTCCGGGAAGAAGCCGAGGTAGTAGCGCCTGTTTGGGTTCTCGACGAACTCGCGCCGGAACGTCACAGGGTTACGCTGCATGTCCATATGGTAGACGAACGGTCTTAGCGAGAAGCTGCCGTCCAAGCCGACGAAGCGTACGTTCGCCGGCGGCGCGTGCAGATAGTCGCTGTGCCGGCGAAGCGGGTCTACCGGAGCCAAGAACTCGCAGAAGATGGCTATTAGGTACATCAGTATGAGGATTGGGCCTGCAATCGTGGCCAGGCGATGTTTGCGGAATTTCCACCACATCAGCTTCCACTGTGAGGCTACCTCATAGGCTTCGTCTTCGATTTTTTTGCGTGTCGGCTGCGTTACGTCTAGTGCGCCCGCGCCGTCTGCGGATATATTAACCGACTGTTCGTTTTCATCGGTTTCTGTCGTAGTATTTTTATTGTCATCATTCATCCTTCTGTCGCACCTCCAAACCTTACTCTAGGGTCTAAGACTGACAGAAGAATATCGGAAAGTAACGTCCCAAAGACAATGAACGTGGAGGTTATAAGAAGGAAGCCTCCGGCAAGGAACATGTCCTGCTGTCTTAGGGAACTCATTATTACCGGCCCGGCGGTCGGCATGTTCAGAACAATGGAGACAATCGTCTCGCCTCCCACAAGCCCGGCCAGTGTGCCGCCAAGTCCGCTTATTAGCGGGTTTATAGCGGAACGCACAGGGTATTTATACAGCAATTTCCGCTCCTCAACGCCTTTTGCGCGAGCGGTGACAACGTATTGTTTGCCCATTTCATCAAGCATCATGCCGCGCACGGTACGAATCATACCCGCGGTACTGGCAAGCCCGATGATAAGAACAACCATCAATAGCCGCGGCAACATGTCTAAGATTCTCGCAACGCCCCACGGTGCGTTAAGCATATCCTGAGAATTTAGACCCGACATCGCCACCCCCGTCGTCACAAAGACGATATAGACCAAGGTTAGGGCTATTAGGAAGCCCGGTATCGCCTGACCTATAAACCCAATGAAGGTGAATATATAATCCCCCTTCGAATATTGGTGGGTGGCTGAGTATATTCCGATAGGGATAGACATCCCCCAAACTACGCACAGCGTCAGGAACGATATAGCAATCGTCGCGCCCAGACGCATTCCGATAACGTGAGTAACAGGTCTGTTCCATGCGAAGGAACGTCCGAAATCGCCTCTTGTCACGATTCCTGTTATCCACATAATGTACTGCATGTAACCCGGTCTGTCCAGACCGAATTCCGCTCTAAGAGCTAATGCTTCTTCCTCTTGTACCAAATTGCCTGCCGCTTCCCTTTGTGAGATTAAAGTGGTCAGGAAATCGCCCGGCGGCAGTTGGATTACGATAAATACCAAAATCGAAATCGCAATCAGAATTGGTATACACATCACAACGCGCTTGATAATAAATTGAGCGAGCACTGTCTTTCCCTCCTTAAAATTTTTTGGCTTTGAAGCCTGTGAGTTGCACAAAGGCAAGCATTCACAACTTCTACATTGTTCTTGATTCAAAAAATCCCATTCCCTGCCATTTCCGGCTTTTCATAAATGGCAGGGAACGGATTAGTTTTTAGTAGTGTCTAGCGGTCAAACCACCATGCGTCCATACCCCAGCAGCCGACCATGAAGAAGCCTTGCTCTGGTACATTCCGCAGGTCGTTGTTAATCAGTGTTACCTGTACAACGTCTTCTACAGGAATGATATGGAAGTAATGTTCGGCTTGCAGCTCGCGCATACGCTGGCGTGCGGCCGGGATATAACGAGGATGGTTCTGGCGGACGCCGCGGAAAACTGTTTCAAACAGTTCCATTACGTTGTCCGGAATCGGTTCTCCGGCTTCACCGCCGGTATTCCAGTAACGCTCCCACAGTCTCCAGCTTCCGTTCCATTGCCAGTCGTCAAACATTGGCTTGACAGGACCGTGCATGAAGTGGATGCCGAGCTGTACATCGTTAGCTTCGCGGCGTGTGTTCACGAGCGGGCTATCGATTTGGCGGAAGTTAATGTTGAAACCAAGCTCACGCAGAACTTCGTTGACAATTTGTGCTGTCGGGCCGAACTGTGCCATGTGTGCAGAGTAGGAGAAGTCGATAACAAATGGCTGTCCGTCCGGGCTAAGGAATCCGTCGCCGGCAGGTGCAAGACCCATATCGGCAAGCAGTGCCCTAGCTTCGTCCATGTCGTGGCGTGGATTTTGGATATCGGAAACTCTTGCGAAGCCGAGGTAAACAGCTTCAAGGATTTCTTCACGGTTAATCGCACGGCTTACTGCTTGACGGAAGCGTACGTCTTGAACAACGCCTCTCCATCTTTCACATTCGTAAGTCATACCGAACACGAGGTCAGCATCTGTACGGTGAAGAATTGTGTTGGTAAGAAGTCTGTAACCGCCTGCTGCCGCGTTTTCAGCGAACAGAGGAACCTGTGCGAGCGGTACCCACTCGTAAGCGTGGTCTACGTCGCCGGCAAGGATTCTGATTGTAGCAGCGGCAAGGTCAACTACCAAGTGAGAATGAACTTCATCGATGTAAGGCAATTGATTGCCATAACGGTCGATTTTCCAGAAATACGGATTCCTGTGGAAGATACGCAGGTCGCCGTCACGGTAGTGTACCCAAGCACTAATGGAAGGAGTACCTTGACCTACGCGGCCATGTGGGTAAATGTGTGCAGTACGGCCTGTGTTCCATGGGTCCGGCCTGTGGTACTGGTAGAATGTATGCCATTCTTCTGGGAAAAGCAGACCGTGGCCTTCTACCAGCGCACGCAGCTCGGCTTCGTCAGCATGGTCGATGTGCAAATGAGCCATGTGGTGAGCCGGATGCAGCCAGTTGTGGTAGTTGGAGAACGCCAGCCATGCGATAACGCCGCCTGTAGGGCCTGCGTAATGCATTCTGAATGTGTAACGGTCTACGATTTCGAGTCTAGCAACTTCGCCGCGAGGGTCGCCGCCAGCTCTTTGCCAAGTACCGGTGTTCGGATGAATCCGTGGGTCAAGGATAAAGTAGTTCCAAGCGAAATATACGTCTTCTGTTGTGACAGGATGCCCGTCAGACCATCTCATACCCTCACGGAGAGTAAATGTAAATGTCGTCAGGTCAGCGCTGATGTCATAACTTTCAACGATGTTTGGAACAAAAGCTTCGCCCAAACGGTCTGGGGAAGTGATTAGCGGTTCTTCGTTACCTGTCCAGATAAGAGCGTCCCAGATAGGCTCCATGCGGATTGTACGCAGCGGGTATCCGGAGAAACGGCCTTCTTGGAATCTCATAAGAGACTCAGACGCTGTGTTCCAAACGGCAGGGTTTCTTGGAAGGCGCTCGTTCACAGGCGGATAACCTCTGCCTTGGAACCATGGAGATTCTCTGAACTCCAAGCCTTCGATTACTTCAGCAGCAGCACCGGCTACAGCGTCATCACCGATAACGATGTCAGCAGGTGCGCCAGGTGCCGCGGGTGCCGGTGCAGCAGGTGCTGCCGGTGCCGCGGGCGCGCCAGGTGCAGCCGGAGCAGCCGGCGCAGTTGGGGCTGCCGGTTGTCCACATGCAGAAAGGAATGCAAGTGCAAACAAAACAGCAGCGATAGAAGTTGCTAGAAAGCACTTCTTGAACATTTTACTACCTCCTTATAAGTCGCAAAACATTACCTTGAGCTTTTTGCCCAAGAGGGGAAATTTATTACACCCACAGATTTTTCTCGTTACCTACAGCCCCAAAGCGAGCTTTATGTAGTTACGGGAAATTTCCGCGGAGTTGTAATTGCAGATTTGCGGACGGTCAAGCTCTACGCACATTACGCCGTCGTAGCCTATACCTTCTAGCGCTGCCTTAAACGCCTGGAAATTCACATGACCAAGCCCTAAAGCGCGGAATGTCGCCATCTTGTCTGCTCCTTGCGCGGAGCTTAGCGCGTGCATGTCTACATCTTTAAGATGAACATACGCAAGGCGCTTGCCCCATTGCTTCGCAAGGTCGCACGGGTCGATACCGGCTAGTGTTGTATGAGCGGTATCTAAGCAGAAGGAGACGAAATCCGGGTTGGTGTTCTTTGTGAAGTAGTCGATGTCGCTTTGCGAGAACACGCAGGTATTGTAGTGAGGGTGGAAACATAGGGTTACGCCTACGGATTTTCCGTATTCGCCAAGGGTGTTGGCTATGCGGCACATTGCGTCCACCATCTTTGGGTCGGTTGGGCGCTCTGTGGGGCCGTCGTCGCCGAAGCTGCCGTTTTGGCAGTTGTACCACTTGCCGCCTACTTCCGACAGAAACTTCATTTGCTTTTTGCCTGTCTCGATAGCGGCTTCTTCGTCGAACATGAAATGCCCGTAGAGGTTAACCAGTTCGATGTTGTTGCGCTTTTGCATGTCTACAAGTTCTTTTGGGTCTTCGAAGAAATCCGCGATGAACGCGAAATTTTCTACGTAGTCATAGCCCAAATGTTTGAGTTCACGGAAGGATGATTCCAGATTGCGCTTTGCGACTTCCGGTTCCCTTCCTCCCAGCATCCATGTCCAGCTTGTGTAAGCAACTTTCATATTAAAATACCTCCCATTAGTCTAAGATACCAGGCATTGCCGCGTTTACCATCGGCTTGCCGCGTGTATATTTTGTTGTAAGGTCAACATATTTCTTCGACTGACTGGACTTGCTAAATGATGTCATTATTTCAAGGACATGCAGCTGCTGTTCGAAATTTGCACGGAACTCGCGCCCTGTTTCTACAGCTTTGCACATGTCGGCAAGACCCAAGCCGCGGCTGTTGTCCCTGTAGCCGAACATCAGCGGCATTTGCTTGTATCCGCGGTATGCGGTGATTTCTTCTACTTTAATGAGCGCGGGGTCTATACGCGGCCCCATCACCATATCTTCCCTGCGGAACAGGAGTACCGGCCCGCCGAAAGTGTTTGGGTCGGGAACGATAAGCGTACCTTCTGTACCGTAAACCTCAAAGCGGGCTTGCGATGTGTAGAAGGCATCAAAAGTTGTAACGATGGTCGCAATCGCCCCGTTAGTAAATTCTATGCTGCCTGTCAGGTGAGTATCAACGTCTACATCAACAACTGTGCCGAAATGCGGTTGGGAAGTAATCAGACGCTTGTTAAATGTCTGCTTTGTCATACCCATGACGCCTTTGGCTTCACCGATTAGGTTAAGGAGCGCTGTTATGTAGTAAGGCCCCATGTCGAGCATCGGCCCGCCGCCGCGCTTGTAGTAGAACTCCGGGTCGGGATGCCAGACCTCGTGCCCGCGTGAAATCATCGCGCAGTCCGCGCCGACAACATCACCAATCATCCCGGCGTCGATAATGCGCCTTGCTGTCTGAATACCTGCGCCCAGGAATGTATCTGGCGCGCCGCCCATCATGAGCCCTTTGCTTTTGGCAAGCTCAACAAGTTCTCTGCCTTCTTCCATGTCCACAGCCAGAGGCTTTTCTTCGTAGACATGCTTTCCTGCGTTAAGTGCGGCTTTTGTTACATCGAAATGTTCGTACGGGCGGGTGATGTTCAGTACGACATCTACCTCCGGGTCTGCAAAAGCTTCGTGCATGTCCTTATACACCTTTGGGGTTCTGCACTTAATGCCCTTGTCCTGCTGCTCCTTGATGAAAGCTAACCCACGGTCTTCGCGCCCCTGTTCGAGGTCACACAGCCCCACGATTTCGATTTCTTTGAAAACTTCAGTGATATTTTTCAAATAAATCCCGCTGATAGCGCCGACACCAATCATGGCAATCCTTGTCATCCGCTTTCCTCCTTTTATTACAAACTTGTTACGGCATGTGTACACGCATAACTTACGAAAAAGCCTGTAAAACCGCGCATCCACACAACAAACAAGTTTTCGGTCTTTAATATGTATTACAAATTTCCAAACGGGGATTCGGTGAGTATTAACAATAAACCCTGCCAACAGCCCCTTCTTTTTAGTAGAGTATAACCATTACCCCGGAATGTGTCAAGTGAATTTTTCCCAGCATGTAATTTTACACAAGACAAACATGGCATTTACTTCTAAAAGTTGACAAATGGACTTACTTCCTTTATCCTGAACGCAAAAAAGGCGAGGAGCTTTATACATGACTATGTTCGCGTTGAAAGTAATAGCTGTCGTTACTATGATTGTTGACCATGTGGCGACTATCATTATAATGGCGAATCCGCATCTGGTTGAGGCTAATCCCATCGTCTTCAACTATATGCGGTATGTCGGGACGATTTCGTTTCCTATTTTTGCCTATCTGATTGCCAACGGCTGCGTCCATACAAAAAATATTTATAAATACCTGGTTCGTTTGGGCATATTGGCTATTATTTCGGAAGTGCCTTATGATTTGGCGTTTTGGGGGCATGGCGGCGGCATTAGCTTCCTTAATAATACGAATATTTTTTATACGCTGTTCCTTGGCGTGGGGGCTGTTGCTGTTTATGAGTGGCTTAGGGATGTTACGCGGAATATACCGGTTGTGAATTTGGTCGTTCCTGTGCTTGCGGTTGTTCCGTTTTTTGCTTCTTCGCAGATTCTTGGTTCGGATTTCAGCGGGGTTGGGGTACCTCTTATTTTCTTCCTTTATGTTTTTGACCCGATGAAGAAGCCTTTTAGGATTGTTATTATGACTGTCAATCTGTTGTTTTATTATGGACGGCATTTTATTCCCGCTATTGCTATGTCCGCGCCGCCTGCTATGTTTCAGCATGTTGCGCTTGCCTTGGGCTTTTCGCTTATTTCCGTCGTGCTTGTCGCATTCTATAACCAAAAGATAGGCGTAAATTCCCCTTGGGTCAAATGGGGATTCTACGCCTTTTATCCGCTTCATATCGCCCTATTCGCGGGTATTGCGCGAATTATTTAGAAGACGATTTCTTTGCCTTGTTCGGACGAATCATACAGGCCTTGCATTATTTTCGCGGTGATTACCACCGTGTCGATATGGGACGGCAGCTTCTCGCCTGTGGTTATGCAGCGCAGGAAGCTGTCGATTTCTTCTTGGAACATGTGCTTCGCCGTGAATTTTGGGCTGCCTTGCACCAGAACGCCCGACTGTGTGCCGTAGACGGTGAAGCCTTGGCCGTATTGCAGGCGGATTCCCGCTTTTGTGCCTATGAAGTCGATGTACTGGCCGGGCTCGCCTATGTTTTGCGCCCATGCCCCGTTTAGGGTGATTGTTGGGCCTTCTGTGCGTACCATTCCTGTTATAAAATCTTCTACATCATAGGTGCCGTCGTACTTTGGGGGGCCTGCCCACATGCTGTCGTAGACGTAGCTGCGCATGTCTGTGCCCAGTTTTTGGTGGGCTTGGCCTGTTACTGTTTTCGGCTGCGGGTCGCCCGTGCAGTACATTACAAGGTCTAGGTAGTGTACGCCCCAGTCGATTAGAACGCCGCCGCCCGCTACGCTGTGTGTGGTAAAGTCGCCGCCTAGCCCCGGGATAGAGCGGTGCGCACGGAAGTCTACGTATACCTGATAGACTTCGCCAAGGTCGCCTGCGTCAATGTGCTTTTTTATCATATTGACGGCTGTGTTGAAGCGGTTTACTACGCCTATGTTTAAGACTTTGCCTGTTTCGTGCTGGACTTTTTGCATTTCTAATGCCTCGGCATAGGTGCGAGCCGCGGGTTTTTCGCACAGGACGTTTTTTCCGGCTTTTAAGAAGTCGATTGCTATTGTCTTGTGTTCTTTGTTTGGGGTGCAGACGGATACTGCTGTTACTTCCGGGTCGTTTAGGATTTCTTTGTAATCGTAGACGGCTTTGCCTACCCCGTACTTTTTTACTGCCGCGTCCGCGCGTTCCGGGATTATGTCGCAGAAGTATTTTACCTCGCCCAGTTCGCTTTTTGCGTATGCCGGCATGTGTTCGTCATTTGCGATTTTGCCGCATCCGATGATAGCTGCTTTTAGCATTGTTTACTCCTCTCCAAAATTCCACCCGCAAGCGGTGCAAGTTCGGCTCGCGGTAATTTGCCATTATATAGGAAGCAATCCGCAGCCCTAGGACTGCTTGCAGTGCTTTTGCTACCTTGTCGCGCCTTGCTTTCCGTACGTCCAAGAGCCATAGGAAGTCGCTCATGCTGTTTGCGTATTCGGCGGGGAGCTTGCTGTAGTTCGGCAGAAGCAAGTCGCTGTACATCGCCGCCATCCACCTATGGATAATCTGCTGATAGTCCTCGTACGCGGCTTCGGCAGGCCCTGTCCATTTGGATAAAGTCAGCATGATTTTGCTAAAATCTAATTCTTGTTCATTTGTGTGGTGATAGAACAGGAAATCTGTTGCGCTGTATGTTTTCGCGTGGAGGTGCAGGGTTATGCAGAAGTCTAACTCTACCCATATATCGCCTTCTGCGAAGCTTATGTCCTCGCGGATAAGCAGCTCGCGGCTGATTAATTTATCCCACAGTCCCTGCGGCAGTTCTTGGCACAGCCGCCGCAGGATATTATTTGTGCTTATGTCGAAATGTCCTTTAGGTTTCGACACGGATGTTTCTATGAAAATAATGTCCGTACCCTTCCCAAGCAGCGGCTGCACCTTTTCGAAGGCGCCTTCTTCCATATAACCGTCCGGGCTTGTGAAATGGATGTACTCGCCGCCCGCGAGCTTAATGCCCGCGTTTAAGGCTGCCGCCGCGGGGCTTTCCTCCATGTGGATGACCTGCACACGCCCGTCACGTTCGCGGTACTTGTCGCAAAGCGCCGCGGATTCATCCGTTGAGCCGTTGTTGATTAGGATTACCTCGAAGCCGCCCCCTTGCGCCATGATACTGTTTAGGCAGTTTACCAGAGCTTCCGCATTATTGTGAACGTGGATGATTATACTAAGCACGGTTTACAAATCCTCCTTGGCCAGGCGGGACAGGTGAGCCATCAGCTTCTTTTCGCCTGCGCGGTCGAATTCTACCGTTACCTCGTAGTCCGCTCCCGCGGGGTTGATTGCCTTTACCGTGCCGCTGCCGTACTTGATTTGGCGCACGCGGTCGCCTACGGCGAACTCTACGGGCTTATCGCGCGGTGCGGGGATTTCCTGACGGTATGGGTTCACGCGCTTTTCCGTAGAGGCGCGGCGCGGGCTTATCGGCGTTTTTACCTTCGAAGGGCGGCCCGGCATAGAGACTGTTTGATAGTGTTCCTTCGAGATTTCCTTCATGAAGCGGCTTGCCGTGCTGTGAACCTCGCGCCCGTACTGGAAGCGGCGCAGCGCCCACGTTATATACAGCTGCTTCATTGCGCGGGTCATGCCCACGTAGCACAGGCGGCGTTCTTCTTCCAGCTCGTCAAGCTTACCGCTTGTTGCGGCGCGGTACGACGGGAAAATGCCTTCCTCGAAGCCTATCATAAATACTTGGTTAAATTCAAGACCTTTCGCGCTGTGCAAAGTCAAAAGCGAGACGGTGGACGCGCCTTCTTCCAAATTATCGATATCGGCGACCAGCGCTACGTCTTCCAAAAAATTCGACAGCGTGCGTTCTTCCGCTTCGCTTCTGCTTGCCTCAAACTCGAAAGCCTTTGCGCTAAGCTCTTGGATATTTTCGATTCTGCCCGCGCTTTCCGGCGTGCCGTCGGCAAGGCTGACAAGATACCCTGTATCATCCAGAATCTTTTGCAGCAATTCCGTCACACTATGGGTAGCGGCAAATTCAAGAAAGCCGCTCATGAGTTTTTCGAATGCCGAAAGCGATTCTATTACCTTCTTCGTCAGCCCGCTTACTTCCGCGCATTCGGCTATAGCCGCGGAGAACGGCAGGCCGTTTTCCGCCGCGTGAGCCGCAACACGCTGTATGGTCTTGTCGCCAATCCCGCGGCGCGGCACGTTCACTATGCGCCCCCACGCGATGTCGTCGGCGGTATTGTTCAGCGCCTTTAGGTACGCAAGGACGTCCTTGACCTCCATGCGCTCGTAGAAGCGCACGCCGCCGTACAGACGGTACGGGATGCCTGCCATCACAAGCCTGTCCTCCACAGCGCGGGACTGCGCGTTGTTTCGGTACAGCACCGCGAAATCGCTGTGCTTAGCGCCCGCCGTTACCTGTTCGCGGATGGTTTCCGCTATGAAACTTGCCTCGTCGCCGTCGCTTGGGGCTTTGTAGACTTTTATTTTCTCGCCTTCGCCGTTTTCTGTCCACAGGGCTTTTTCGCTGCGGTTTATGTTGCGGCCCACGACCTCGTTTGCCGCGTCTAGGATTGTTTGCGTGGAGCGGTAGTTTTGCTCGAGCTTGACTATCTTCGCGTTCGGAAAATCCCGCTCGAAACTCAAAATATTTTTGATATTAGCACCGCGCCAGCCGTAGATGCTTTGGTCGTCATCACCTACCACGCACAGGTTCTTCTTCTCGCCGGCAAGCTGCGCAATCAAGCGGTACTGCGCCGTGTTCGTGTCCTGATACTCGTCCACCATAATGTACTCGAAGCGGTCTTGGTAATATTTGAGAACCTCGGGCGCGTGTTCAAACAGCTGTACGGTACGGAAAATGATATCATCGAAATCGAGCGCGTTATAGGCTTTCAGCCGCTGCTGATACAGTTCGTAAACATCGGCTATATTACTCATCATGAAATCCCCCGCGCTTTCACGCGAGAAATCGGCAGGCGAAACAAGCTCGTTCTTCTGTGCGCTAATCACCCCCGCTACGTAGCGCACGGGATAGTGCTTATCGCTTAGGTTAAGCTCAGTAATCGCGTCTTTCATAAGGCGCTCGGTATCCGCTGTATCGAAGATGGAGAAGCGGCTGTTGTAGCCGATATGCTCGATATCGCGCCGCAAAATCCGCACGCAGGTCGCGTGGAAGGTCGCCACCCAGCAGCGTTCTCCCGCGGCGCTTAGCGCAACGACACGCTCCCGCATCTCGCGCGCGGCTTTATTGGTGAATGTGATTGCCAAAATGTTGTAGGGACTGACCCCGCTTTCCAATAAATGCGCAATGCGGTGAGTCAGCACCCGCGTCTTGCCGGAACCTGCTCCGGCAAAAATAAGAAGCGGCCCATCCCTATGTAAAACCGCTTCATTCTGCATGGGATTAAGTTTGTTATCCATCGTATTTTTTTCCTTTCGGTGGTCAATTAACTTATTGTAACATAAATATTACCTGTGTACAGGTATAGGTTTCATAGGTATAATAATATCGAGGGGGGTCGCTATGAAAAGTATAAAAGTTTACTGCAACAAATGCAGCCGTGAGATACCCGAGAACGAACTCGGCTATCCTGAAGACCATCTTTCGGTAACAAAAAAATGGGGCTACGGCTCGCCGATTGACGGTGATAAGCATAGCTTCGACCTATGCTTCGAGTGCTACAAGGCAATGACAGAAGAATTTGAAATTCCCATTTAGAATACGATTTACGAACCCAACCGGTCGGTCACACCGACCGGTTGAGTTTTTACACCTTGATTTCCGTCCACTTACCCCGCGCAAATCTTCCGTAGAGAAGAATCAGCCGCAGCCCTTGGTCAGCGATGACAGACAGCCACGCGCCAATCAGCCCCCAGTGCAAAACAAACACACCGATAATAGCAAAGACAGGCCGCGCAATCGCAACGGTAATAAGCATGGTAAGCGCAACGAAGCGCGTATCCCCCGACCCGCGCAGGCAACCCGCCATAACAAGCTGCGAAGTCTGTATCGGCTGCACGGCGGCTATGATAAACATAAGATTGGCCGAGACAGCAATAACATATAAATCTTCCGTAAAGAGCGAAGGAAACCAGAACCGCGTACCCACCGTAAAGATACACAATCCAATCGAAACGATAAACGCCATCCGCTGCCCTACTTTTCCGTACATATACGCAAGGTCGGGACGCTTCGCGCCGAGCATCTGCCCCACAAGCGAGGTAGTGGCGACCGCGATTCCGTTACCGAAGGTCATGGACAGCTGCATAAGCTGCATCCCAATCATATGCGAAGCAAAAGCCATGGTGCCCAGCCCCGCGACGATTCTCGCGTAAGCAAAGAAGCCAATCCGCATACATATCTGCTCAAAAATCGAATTACCGCCGATTTTCCAGATACTCTTTATCATCTCAACATCAGGCAGCCAATTGTCCCTGTGCGAAACCCGCAAATAGGCGCTCTTTTGCAAAAGTGAGCCCACAGCCATCACAAACCCAACCACCGCGCTTATGTTAATCGCCAAGGCAGCGCCAGCTATGCCCATCGCGGGAAAGCCCAAATGCCCTTCGATTAGCAAAATATGAAAGAGTACATTCGCGATATTAGCCGCGACATTCACCACCATGGTGACGCGCGTGTTGCCTATGCCGCGCTGTGCCGCGCTTATCGTAAGCGTTAGGGCGCTTAGCGGAAAAGTATAGCTTGTGTGCCTAAAATACTGCGCCGCCGCGTCGATTGTGTCCCACTGCGCACCCGCGAAGTACATTAAAGAACGCGAGGTGATTACCGCAACCGCCGCAAGAATCACACTAATCACTACGCCCATTATAATCGCTTGGCGGGTGCATAGCTGCGCGGCTTTTTGGTCGCCTGCGCCTTTTCTGCGCGATACCACGGCCGTTACCCCTACATTAAGCGCCATAAATATCGCAAGAAAAAGCATACGCGGCTGATTTGTAAGCCCTACTGCCGCCATGGCTTCCGGGCCGATACGTCCTACCATTGCCGTGCTTATCATGGTGATTAAGGACAGCGACACCATCTCTATTACCGACGGCACGGCTATTCTCATGGAGACACCGTAGGCTTCGCGGTTGGACGGGATTTCACCTACTATCAGGCTTTCTTTCACCATGTTTTTTGTCGAAAATACATTTAACTTTCCTAAGTTCATGTGTCCTCCCCAGTGTAGCAATTTGGTTTTGCGTAGCCTCAAAGCTTCGCTGAAAAACGCTTAAAGCCGCGTATTTTCAGCTCGTTTTCGGACAACGCAAAATCAAATTGCTCTATGTATCGCCTCACGGGCAAGCTCGTCGCAACGCTCGTTCTCCGGGTTGTTTGCGTGACCCTTAACCCAGTGGCTGCTCACTTCATGTATTTCAAGCAGCGCAAGAACCTGCTCCCACAAGTCGGTATTTAGAGCTTTGTCCTTTTTGTTGCGCATCCAGTTGTTTTCGCGCCAGCGGCGTGCCCAGCCTTTCTCTATTGCGTCGATTACATAGCGTGAGTCGGAGTACAGCTGCACCCTGCACGGCGCTTTCAGGGATTCTAAACCCTTGATAACACCCATGATTTCCATACGGTTATTCGTCGTTTCCGCAAATCCTTCGGACAGCTCTTTCCTGTGCGTCCCGCCCTTAGAATCCGTGAACAGCAAAACAACGCCGTAGCCGCCCGGCCCCGGGTTTCCCGAACATGCACCGTCTGTATATATTGTGACTTCCTTCATTATAACGTCCTCTTATGTAGTAATGCCTCTGCCAGCAGTATGTCTTCCGGCGTTGTCAGCTTTATGTTTCCGTAGTCCCCCTCCACCATGCGCACGGGGATGCCGCTCCGCTCGGCCAACACTGCGTCGTCTGTGCCTGTGAAGCCGTCTGCCTCCGCGGCCTCGTGCGCTTTTTTTATTATGTCAAGCGGAAAGCCCTGCGGGGTCTGCACGAGCCATGTCTTGCCGCGCGGCGGGGTGGATTCGATTATATTGTCTTCGCCCGTCACTTTTATTGTGTCCTTGGAAATCACGCCCGATACCGCACAGCCGCCCGTGCTGATTGCTTCTATTATCCCGCTTATAACGCGGGAGCTGACCAATGGGCGCGCACCGTCGTGAATCAGCACATGCGTTACATCACCGCTGACGGCTTCTAGGCACATGCGGACAGACTCCTGCCGTGTCCCGCCGCCGGGAACTATCCGCTTTATTTTCGCAAAATCGCCTATATGAATATTTTCGGATGCGGCGATAATTATTTCGTCAATTTCCGCGTGACTGTCGAACATTTCCACCGTGCGGTCAATGACCGACTTGCCGCCGAGCAAAATCAGCTGCTTCGCCCGTCCCATCCTGCTCCCCTGCCCCGCCGCGGGGATAATCGCCGCTGTCTTCATCCTAATCTACCTCAACAACACAATTTTTTCCGGGACAACCTGCCCGGGGAAGCTCGCCGTCACAAAGGCCGCCCACACAAACATTTCCATACCCGGTACTATTTCGTCAAAGAACATCCCGTAGCCGTTCTCGTCAAGCAGCAAAATATCTTCCGTCAAAGTAACACGGTACTTGCCGTCCTGCGTCACAAAAAAGCATCCTTCATCACTATACCAGATATTGTCGCTTACCACTACCATGAAATCCGCGCTTTCCGGCTCGCCCGCGTGGGCATATATGGTAAGCGCTTGGTCATCGTCGTAAACAACCCGCAAGGTATCACCGTCAAAAATTTCCTCGGGACCGATAAGAAAGCCTGTGCGCAAGTCATAAATTTCCGCGCCGTCTATATAAAGCAGCACCTCGTCAAGAGCGTCTTCCGTAAGACCGATACCGGAAATATATAAAAGCCCGTCTTCCCGAAAAACCGCCTCGCCTATGGTTTCTTTGGGATAATTGAAAGCGGCAAACAGCAGTGAAAAGCACAGCAGCGCCAGTATTTTCTTCATTTGATAGTCTCCTCGTTTTTGACTTGGATTTTAGTATACCAAATTTTGCCCCTGGTTATTCATTAATTACGGCAGCAATATAATTTGTCCACCAGAATTGCTGCCGTTACCCCTTTTAAGGGTGGCAGCGAAAATTGGCACAGTCAATTTTTGCTGACGGGGTAATTTCTGCTTGCGCTTTGCTCCGTTTTTGGCGATAATAGCAATAGAGATTTTTGCACACGAAAAAGGAGGAACCACCTTGAACATTATAAACAACATGAACACTAAGGGCAAATTGATTCTATTGACCGTATTCGGTCTGGCCGTACTGGCAGCTACCTTGCTTGCCGGGTTCTGGCTTGTAACCGTAATCGGATGGTTACTTTGGATGGCTTTGGGTGCCGCTGTCACATACTCGAGTGCAGCGCCAATCGCCCGCATGGCCGAAGCCGCAAAGAACATAGCCGAAGGTAATCTTAACGTGAACTTCAAACGCGGAGCGGAAGGAAACGCAGGGCTGCTTGAAGACTCCCTCACACACCTGTCCGAAACCTTAACGCAGCTGTCCGACGGCGTAAAAGCCATGGCACAGCAAGACCAAGCCATAAACGAAAAACCCTTCGGCGGCACATACCGTACATTAGTTTCGCAGCTAAACACCATGCTGACCGCCAGAAACGACGAAACCAAGCACATCCTTAAAGCCCTTGAGGCTTTTGATAACGGTGATTTCACATCGACCATGCCCGCACTGCCGGGCGACCGCGGAAAAATAAGCGCGGCAATGAGCGCACTGGGCAACTGCCTGGAGATTCTGTGGGTCGATTTGAAGAAAATGACAGACGCGGCAGCGCTTGGGCAGTTAGATGTCCGCGCGGATGTTTCCGCATACCGCGGCGACTGGAGCGAAATGGCCACCGCCTTAAACGAACTGCTTGACACAGTAGTAGTGCCGATACACGAAGCGGTCGAGGTAATGGGCCACGTATCGGGCGGCGATTTCTCAAAAAGCGTCACAGGTAACTACAAGGGCGACTTCGCGCTGATGAAAGACGGAATCAACGTAACCGTCACAAACACCTCGCGCGTAATTTCCGAAATCACCCGCATCCTGAAAGAGCTTGCATCGAAGAATCTTGATGCAGCGGTACAAGGCGAGTTCCCCGGCGACTTTACAGCCATAAAAGACGCGCTTGAAATGATTGTCGACCAGCTTAACGATGTCATGAAGGGCATAAACACCGCGGCCGTGCAAGTAGCCGCCGGAGCAAAAACGATTTCCGACAGCAGCATGTCGCTTGCGGAAGGCGCGGGAATGCAAGCCAGTTCTGTGGACAACCTAACGGCAATCATCACCGAGGTAAACGAAAAAACCTCGGGCAACGCGGAAAACGCGGCACGCGCCGAAAAACTGTCGGGTCAGTCCCAAGAAAACGCCACATCCGGCAACAACGAGATGCAGAAGATGCTGGAAGCAATGGACAGCATCAAGGCTTCATCTTCGAATATCTCGAACATAATCCGGGTAATCAGCGATATCGCCTTCCAAACGAACCTGCTTGCGCTTAACGCTTCGGTAGAAGCGGCAAGAGCCGGAAACGCGGGACGCGGCTTCTCCGTAGTAGCGGAAGAAGTAAGAAGCCTGGCCACAAGAAGCGACCAAGCCGCCAAGGAAACCACAGCGCTAATCGAAGAATCCATCGAGCGCGTAAACCAAGGCACGGCAATCGCAACAGCAACGGCACAGTCTCTTGCGAAAATCGTAAGCGATACCAACGAGGTATCAAGCATCATCTCGAGCATTGCACTGGAATCCAATCAGCAGTCGGAAGCTATTTCCCAAGTAAACGCCGGAACCAGTGAAATTGCCGATGTTATCCAACAAAACTCCTCCACTTCGGAAGAAACAGCCGCCGCTGCCGAGCAGCTGTCAAGCCAGTCGGAAGTGCTGAGGGATATGATAAGTGTGTTCAGACTGCGGAGCGGTTCGGGCGGCTCGGTTTCATCGAGTACGGCAAGCACGGTAAGCATAGCAAGCCCGCCAAGGCCTGTATCAGCAGCCCCCGCGCCAAGACCGATAGCACCGCCAACACCACCTAAGGCTCCTCCCGCACCACCAAAAGAGAGGCCAAAAGAGGAAGTAAAGGAAGAACCGAAACCGGCGCCGGCTCCCGCACCAAGGCCTGCGCCCGCAGCAGCGGCACCAAAACCCGCGCCAACAGCGCCAAAACCCGCAGCGGCGGCACCAAAGCCAGCACCAACAGCACCACCAAAGCCCGCGGCGGCTCCTGCACCCGCACCAACTCCAAAAAAAGCAGCACCTAAGTCAGGAGAATCCAAAGAGGTAGTAATCGGCTCCTCAGGCGCAGGCGACGACCTCGCCGCGGCATACATGGCAGAATCACGCCGCATGGCAGGCAGCAGTACAGATTCCCCAAGGCCAAGACCCGCGGCACCAACCGCACCAAGGCCAACAC
>Ga0209755_10000708_pt1 | contig 58397 bp, 63 predicted proteins | sample TergutCo191P1_FD_187301 | JGI IMG/M metagenome (GOLD analysis project Ga0209755, IMG submission 187301) | Cornitermes sp. P1 segment gut microbial communities from Petit-Saut dam, French Guiana - Co191P1 (SPAdes) (version 2) | ecosystem: Host-associated > Arthropoda: Insects > Digestive system...
CTCATAGCAATCAAATTCAGTGCCACCGTGTTTACTCTAAGCATCTCAACATTGCCATCGCCGCCCCTCAATACCTCCAACAAATCATTGCTTTGATGCCCGCTTTCTAAAAGCACGCTCTCTGCCGCCTCATTAACCGCCATAGTAGTCAATTCACGCACTTTCTCTTCAGAAATAATCCTAATAACAGGATTGACATATCGCACAATAAACATATAAGTTAGGACAGAGACAATTGCTAAAACAGACACAACCACAAGCTTGCGTCGTGTCAAAAATCGCCTCTTTTTTTTAAACCGTCTAGTCTTTGCCAGCATACACCCTCCCCCCTTTCATTATATGAAAACAAACACTCATTGGTTACAAAAAAAATTCACACAGACAATATTCATATCGCTTGACAATGTCCAAGCTTTTGTGCTAGGATAATTTTTATAAACTAAGGAGCCCTATTAAATGAATGATAGAATTCTTTTTCATGAGGATCACAAAAAGGAAAAACAATCCGTTGTATTCATGATATTTTTACTTTCTGTTGTAGTTATTATCCTACTTATAACAATTCTTATTAACTTTAATGACCCAGAATTTTTTTTAGGGGTATATATTCAAATTTTAATAGTTGTTTCTGTATGCCTCATTATTCTAATCATTTATAGCGTTAAATCCTTTGCCTTAAATTGCGCTTTTACAATAACTAGGCAAGAGTTTAAATGTACTAGAACTATTAAAAAGTTTAATACAAACAGCTTTGATGCGCAAAAATTTAAATGCTATAGATTGGTCAACCTGTCTAAATTTGGATACACCAGCATAGAAATAACCTTTGAATTGCCCACAAGTGACTCTAATGAAACTAAACTAATTTGCTTTACGAAAAAACCCCTAGAATTAACTCAAGCCTTGGATATAATACTAGCTGACAATGCACAAAGAAAATAGATTGCATATGGAGGAATATATATGCACAATAATACACTGTTTTATGAAGACCGGCAAAAATATAGAGACTCTGTAATGTTTTTTGCATTGATATTTGCTGCTGGCTCTTTGATAATGCTTCTTGTTGCACTCCTATCCATTGATTTGCATTATAGCTTGGGGCAAGATCCCTTGTGGACAGATATTGAGTTCATTATTATTTTTCCATCCGTATCTATAATCGCTATATTGTTGTTTATATTCCGATCTAAATCTTATCGTTTGAACAGTGTAATTATAATAACTTGGCAAGAGTTTATTTTTCATAAAGCTGCAAAAGGAATGCCCATTAAAAAAATCAATACTCTTGATTTAACAAGTTTTAGAATAACTGATCAAAAAAAAGGTGCATTTATTGGAGTTGAATTGACTTTTAATATAAATAACTGTGAAACTAAATTTATAATCTATATAAGATTTTTTGACAGATTGCAACAAGTTTTACAAATGCTAATTGACCGCAACAAACAAGAAGCACAACAGAATTTTTTGGAGAGCTAACATGAAAAAAAAGATAATACTGATGCTAATCCCTGTTATAGGACTTGTTTATTCATTGTATGTGTGGCATGTGTTTTATTCTGAGAATGTTGTTAGACGGCGTCTACAAAATAGAACAATTAGGATGTTATTAGTCTATATATTTGCTTTTATACTAGCCTTTATAATAATACTCCCATTAATAATTTTAGGGCATCTCAATTATGATTTTTTTAATGATGAAATCGCTGCACAAATTTTAGCTTATGTGCTAACTTGCGTTGCATCCATTGCAATTGCAGCATTGTTTATAATTGATGCCTATTTATTAGACAAAAAGATTGAAAAAATGATTGCTGATGAGCATACTAGCAACCAGGGAGAATAAATGAGAATAATTAGATATCTACTAAGAGGACTTTACTTATGAAACAAGTCTATTGCGAAGAACACTCTAGTTCGTCATTAGACTTAGTGAAGAAATGGAAAATGGGAGTCCGTAGGGACATTCAGTGAAAGCCCGAATACATGTGAACCCGTAGGGGCGAACTTTGTTCGCCCGTGATTCTGCTATAACCGACACACGGGCGATCACAGGTCGCCCCTACAATTTCCTAAAAAACAGACTATAGCCAACATGTAGGCGAACGAGGGCGTGCTCCCCTACAAGGTTGTCAAAATTAATTTCTTCACCAAGTCTATATACTAACTCCTCCATTCTATGGGCAATAAAATGTATAAATGTGGTAATTTAGAGTGCTTAATGTGAAAAATTGTGTGTATTTTGTGAAATAAATTAGAAAACTAGGTGAAAATTAGTTGACAATAGTGTAACAATGCTATATATTTATACATATACTAAATATTGTATAAACTAATTACACGCAAAAAAAGGAGAAGAAAAAATGAAAAACAAAAAAAGAACCATCTTGATAGCTTTGCTGGCTATGATGATGATCGCAACAATAGCAATGTCATGGGTGTTCTGGAGTGCAGGGATTGGAGGCGACGACGATGACGGATTATTCAATATCCGAATCGGTGACGCAGGTCAGATTAGCACAACCTTAACAGCACAAGATATTGCAGGCACACCAGGAAACTTGATTCCACACGATGTTACACCAAGAGCTGATGATGAAGTGAATTCTATTAGAGGCGTATTCGAGGTGACATGGGCAGCAACAAATGCAGCTGACAATTCATATATGATTGGCGAAGCAAGCAATTTGACAGCTGAGGTTTCAAGCATTGAAATTGGTGGTGTAAACTTTGAGCATTTATTCAATGTTTCATTTGATGTTGTGGGTGCAAATGATATAAATTATGTTGGCGGCACTCCCCTAGGCAGTGGAACTGATATCTATGGATATATCGGAGCTAGTGCAGTTTATGTTAGAGTGACTATTACAATGAATCGCCCAGCTGACCGTGATGAGTTTTTGGCAGTAAGAAACCAAATTGCAAATTTCACATTCACATTCAGCGTTGAAGACATTGACTTTATTTCATAAACCAAATTAATTAACAAAGGCTTGCTTTTCCCTCTGGCGAAATTGTGCTAGGGGGATAAAGTCTTTTAAAAACAATCTTTATTATGGAGAATACATGCAAAAAACTAAGGGGAAAAAAGTTAGAAAAATTATTGGTTGGATGATTTTTTTAAGCTTAGCAATATTTTTTGCTGGATTTTTTGTGCTGCAAGCAATATCACCTAGGCTTCCATTAGATATAGTGGGGATAGGTTTTTTTATGGTTGCACCTACGCAAAGTATGGAGCCTGAACTAAAAGCAAACGATTTGATTATTGTAAGAAGGGCTAATTTTGATGAGCTTAAAGTGGGAGATACTGTCACTTTTATGGCAGAGGCTAGGCAGAATGGAGAGGCGGTGACTATTGCGATTACGCACAATATTGTGGGGTATCAAATATGCAGTGAGAGTGGTGAAAAAGGGTTTGTAACTAGGGGGATAAATGCTAGGGGGCGTGATGCGCTTTATATGACGGCAGATGGTGCGGCATTTAATGGGCAGGCATCTAGCAATGTGTTTGTGGGTGTAGTGTCAAGCAGCAGCAGTTTTTTGGGTAATTTGTTTGCATACTTTAGGTCGCCCCATGCGATGGTGTCGGCTATTTTGAACATGTTTATATTGATGATAATTTATTTATTGATTAAGCCAGAAAAAATAAAGGACAACAAAAATAAAGAGTATTAATATCTCAGGGCTAAAGCCCTTCGTCCCCACACCTTACGGCATGGGATTACGCAGCTTAAACTGCGTAATATTAAACTCTTTGTCGGCGGTCGCAAATTTGCCCTTGCTAGCAAACAAATTTGCTTCTAAAATAAAAAAGAAGATGTGCTATCAGCCTAGCAAAATTATTTGACAACAAATTAAATTTGGTATATCATAGATACTGTTGCCCTCCCCTATCGGCTCATGCAATTATATCTAAAAATAGTGTTTCCGTAGTAAAACGGATATTACAATTCCCTCCTAAGGAATAATTACAGGTTCGATTCCTGTCGGGAACACCAAAAATCGCCTTAAATGGCAAAGAAAAAACAGCTTGTTTATATCAAAAACAACTGTTTTTTTCATGCTTGTTAATTAGCAACAATTCAATTTTAAGACAAGCAAAACATTCACCAATTATACATCTTGTGCATATATAATAGCCAAACTTTTTAAGGCGGTGGTTATTAAATTGAATATTGAGCAAGACAGCATAAATATAGAAATTAAATTAAAAGAGCTGATTAGCCCCAAAATGCAAAAAGCTTTTGAGCTGCAGCTTAAAATAGGTATTTATAAAGAGCTATATAAAAAACACCTATTGACTGACAATCAATTGGATCAATTGCTGGGGCTAGAATCTGGTGAATAAATCGGTTGATAGTTTTTTAAAGCAAGACAAGCCGCTTGTTGTTTCATGCTATGCTCGTGTCTCTAAAGACAACAAAGATGCACTTAATTCACTAGACAATCAAATCAGATACTTTAAAGACTTTATTAAAAACAATCCCCATTGGGTGCTAGGAGCAGTTTATTTTGACGAGGGCTTGTGCGGAACCAGCACAAAAAAGCGTGCTGGCTTTAATAAAATGCTTAAAGATGGTTTTGATGGCAAGTTTGATTATGTGCTGACAAAAGAGGTGTCTAGGTTTGCTAGAAATACCGTTGATGCACTTGAGAGTATTAGACAGCTTAAGCAGCACGGCATAGGAGTGTATTTTAGCATAGATAACATTGATACTTTAAGCAGTGACGGAGAATTAAGACTGACGATTATGGCTAGCATGGCACAAGAAGAAAGCCGTAAAAGCTCAGAGAGGGTGCTGTGGGGGCAACGGCGCATCATGGAGCAAGGGTTTGTGTTGGGGCGGCAGCCGTTTGGGTATGAGCTTGCGGGGGGAACTTTGAAGATTTTAGAAGATGAGGCAAGCATTGTGCGTATGATTTTTGATAAGTTTGTTGATGGCAAGGGCACGGGAATAATTGCAAGAGAGCTTAATGAGGGGGGATTTTTGCCTAGTGCTAAAAAGGCTAGCAAGAAGTGGAATTCGGTTATGATAAAGGCTGTATTAAGCAATGAGAAGTATGTAGGAGACTTGCTGCAAAAAAAGGCTTATACTGTGGATTATTTGACTAAGGAGCGAAAATTGAACAGAGGGCAAGTGGAAAAGGTTTTTATTGGGAATCATCATGAGAGGATTGTGGAGCGTAAGGTTTGGGAAAAGGCACAAGAGATTGCTTTAAAAAAGTGGGGCTGTGTGGGGGCGAGATGTGCAGAGGATGGAGGGGCTGTAGAGACGGAAGTGGCAGCAGAGGTGGCAGCGGCTAATAGAAAGTTTTTAAACAGGTATTGGTGCAGCGGCAAGGTTGTTTGTGGTGTATGCGGCAAGAATTTTAGCGGAGGCAGCAAGCGGTGGCGGTGTCAAAGCAAAGACTGCGATAATCCGTCTGTATTAGATAAAACCCTACTAAGCCTTGTACAAAGGGCTATTGGACTAATAGACATAAATAAAGACAACCTTATTAATGAAATGCTATGCAGCATTAAAAGCACACTCCCCATACCAAAAGCTGCCCCTACCAACAAAATCCAAGCTATTGACAGCATGCTAGACGGCACCATAACCAAAGAGCAACTAAAAAAGCAACTAAGCATCCACGATGAAAATCTTGCCCAACTAAACCACATTCACAGCCTCACCAAACAGCAAGCATCCCAAATCTTGCTTGAACTAAATACCCCTTCTCCCCCACTTTGTGCATTTTTATTGGATAGAATCATCATAGAAAAACACAAAATCGTCACGATTTATTTGAAAAATTGGGGGGTACTAAATGTAGGGATATAAAAAATTAGGAGAAGATTTTTTGTCATAATAAATAGAAATTTTGAAGTTAATACTGGATGTATTAACAAGAAATTTATATTTCATTAGGGCAAACAAAGATTCCCTATATTTTTTATATATCCTGCTTTTAGTACCTTTAAAAAATCTACCCTTTGGAATAAAGCTAACGGAGGTAACAAAAAGCTGTTTAGCCCTAACAACAAAATAATAGTGTCCGCCTATTGCCGTGTTTCAACAGACAAAGAGGATCAATCGCACTCATTAAAAAACCAAATAGCATTTTTTAATGACTATATAAACAAGCATCCACATTGGACAATGGGACAAATTTATTATGACGAGGGCATAACGGGCACTTCCATAAAAAAACGAGACGCTTTCAACCGCATGATAAATGACGGTCTAAACAACAAATTTGATTATCTTCTTACTAAAGAGGTTAGTCGTTTTGCACGAAACACTGTTGATACGCTTAAGTTTACTCGGCAGCTTAAAACAAAAAATGTGGGCGTTTATTTTTTAAACGACAACATAAATACGCTTGATAGCGACGGTGAATTGCGGCTTAGTATCATGGCAAGCATTGCACAAGAGGAGAGCAGAAAGACCTCTGAGCGGGTAAAATGGGGGCAACAGCGGGCTATGGAGCAAGGTGTTGTATTTGGGAGCGGAATATTAGGGTATAAATTGGAGGGCGGGCGGCTTAGTATTGTGCAAGAAGAAGCACACATAATAAGGCTAATTTTTAATGAGTTTGCCCTCAAAAATAAGGGCACATATACTATTGCTAAAGACTTAACAAACAGCAATTTGTCGGCTAAAAAAAACAAAGCAAAGTGGAGCGCATCCAGCATTCACAAAATATTAAAAAATGAAAAATATGTGGGGGATCTATGTCAAAGAAAATCCTATACCGCTGATTTTTTGACTAAGGAAAAGAAGTATGATACAAAAACTGATGATTTGATTTATATTAAAAATCATCATGAGGCAATTATTGATAGGCATGTTTGGGAGGCGGCACAAGACAAATTAGCAAAAAATGCACCTAGTCAGGATAGAAAAAAAAAGTATTCAAACCGCTATTGGTGCAGCTCTAAAATAATTTGCCATGAGTGCAAAAATACTTTTATCAGCAAAATCCATAAGCTTAAGTCTAGTGTGTGCATCAAAACATGGAAATGTTTAAAGGCAAATAATTTTGGGGTAGATGAGCATAAGGGCGGCTGTAATAGCGATGTAGTTAATGAAAAATTATTGACCATGCTTGTGCCTGCCGCAATTGAACATATCAAGATAGATAAAGATGCCTTGACTAAAGAAATATTACAAAAAATTCAATCACTATCCCCTAGCCAAAAAATAGTAGATATCCCTTTTTTGCAGTCACAAATTGTGCAGCTAAACAGCAAAAAAAAGCGAGTCCTAGATTTGGTGCAAGAGGGAATCTTGTTTGATGATGACATAGCACAGCAAATAAAATATTATGATCATGAAATTGACAGACTTTTTCAAAGTATTGGCAATGCAAAAATACAGCAGCACCTAATGCACAATGAGCAAGCATCTCTAGAGCTATACAATACTGAACTACAAAAAATTCTATCCTTTGATGATATTAAAAGCCCCTTTTTATACCGCAGCCTAATAGACAAAATAGAGATTTTTCCTAACAAAAAAGCAGCAGTTTATTTAGCATCCTTTAAATATGGGCTGCTGTTTAGCTATAAAAAAACGGGGCGGGGTGCAACCTATTCATTTGATATTAAGACGGTGGGAATTATTTTTTAACGCTGCACATATACATATTGCATGGACAAGTATGACGGAATAAACAAACCCAGCACGGTTTCATACAACATAGAGTATGCAACAATAAACAAAGCCAGCCTGCAAAAAGAGCCCAAAAAAACTAAGGCTAGTGCTGCTATTAAATCAAAAAATAAAAGCAGTGCCTATTTTTATTTTAGGGCAATAGTTTGCTTTTTGCTGCTTGTTTTTCCGCTGGCGGCAAGGTTTACAGAATTAGAAATAGCACAAACAATAAACAATTTTTTGATAAATGAATTGACTAGAGAAATAAATATCCCGTTCATAAATGCAAACGCACAGACTAAAATCTACTGCTATTATTATCATTAAAAAAACACTCTTTTAGCCGCCTCATGTTGTTTAATAGAACCTTTTATAGTAAATGGGATGAGATCTTTCGGCTTCGCTCAAGATGACAAATTTTAAATTATGTCATTTCGGGGGCGAAGCCCATTGGCACGAAGGCCTCTTGGCACGCCAATCACCGAAGGTGAGAAATCTCTGCCGTTTAAAAAACACTATTCAAAGGTTTGACTACATTACACCTCATTCACCTAGATGACACGGCTTTTTTCCTAAAGCATGAAAAAAACAAAACCTAAAAAAAACAAAAAAGAAAGCACCCTAAAATTCAAAATCTCACCACTACTCATCCTTATGGCTGTAGTATTTTTTTTGCAAGGCAATGGCTATCTTTTTATTTCTTATATGGCTGCCGTTTTGTTTCATGAGCTAGCACATGCAGAAATGGCAGAAAAACTAGGATACAAGCTGCATAAGCTAAACCTAAATCCCTATGGTGCATCCTTGATCGGCGACTTTGAGGGTGTAAAAAACCGTGACGAGATATTGATTGCATTGATCGGCCCGCTTATCAACATCGCATTAATCATCATAAGCGTAGCCCTTTGGTGGGTGTTTCCGTCATCATATTTTGTTACGCAATATTTTGTAACCGCCAACATTTTTATCGCCTTTTTCAACCTTATCCCAGTGTTTCCATTAGACGGGGGCAGAGTATTGCTTGCCGCCCTCTCTTTAAAAATGCCCAGAAACAAAGCATATAAAAAAATGCGTATCCTAGGCTATATTATATCCGCCCTAATGATAACGCTTTTTATCCTCTTGTTGTTCTTTCACATCCTAAACCTAACCTTTGTAATAACAGGCGTTTTTATCCTAGTCTCTTCACTCATCCCCGACAAAAGCTCTTATTATCAGCGCCTATATTCTGTTGCCTTAAGACGCAAAAACCTAAAAAAAGGCATCTTATCAAGAGAAATAATAATAGACGAAACAGCCACCATCTTGCAGCTAAACAAAATGCTGACCAGCAACTATTATACAAAGTTTACCATAATAGACTCAAATTTCAATGTCTTGCTAAGCTTAACCGAATTTGAACTAGAGAGGCTTAGCCTGCAACACGAAATGTCCACCCCAATTATGCACACCGTCTAGTCACCTTCTCCTGTTTCCACTAAAACCACCCCAGCGATATGTCTCATACATTTGATGCTGCCCTTTTTCTACTTGCGACCAAATACTATCCCCTTCCTTTTGTCCTGAATACAATTCAGCGGGTCTTTCATACTCAATTTGCTGCTGGCAAATATAGCAAACATAATATTCTTTTGTCTTGCCGCCAGAATAATGACAATCCAAACTAATCAGCCTCATTCTAACCTCACAGCAATACTTGTCAGGGATTTTTGTACCCTCCAAATACGCTCTTCTCTCTAATGAAACCCTAGTATTTTTAACGCACCTAACGATGACAAAAAGCAAAATAGAAACCGCCACAATAATAGGAACAACTATTGCAAATATCTGCATACAAAAATACCTCCGTGTTTTTTAATGATTAATTGTTAATTGTTGAGTATCTAAGTTTAAATATAAAACTAAAGCCACTACCAACTTTAAATTTGTAAGTTCGAGCTGACTAGCTGAAACTATCTGAAGCATATCCTAGTTCGTCATTGCGAACGAATGTGAAGCAATCCAGCATTAATATAAAGACATCATAACACAACGCCCTATAAAATGTCAAGTATTTTTGTGTTTGAATTTTGCATTTAAATATTGCAATAACACTTTGCCTAAGTTCAACATATTATAATGTATGGTTTTAGATATCAAAGGCAGAAAAAAATTAAAAGGGCAGATAAAACTAAAGGCGGCAAAAAACTCTATTTTGCCTATTTTGGCTGCTTGCATAATGACAAAGCACACAGTAGTACTTAAAAACTGCGTGCCATTTTTGGATGTTTTATCCATGATAGAGCTTTTAAAATCGCTTGGAGCGCATGTTTTGTTTATTGATGAGGACATAATCATCAACTGTGAAAGAGTGCAATCCATCAAATCTAAAGCTAGTCTGTCAAAGGCTTTAAGGTCGTCAATTTTTATTTTAGGGCCGCTTTTGTCAAGGTTTAAAGAGGCAAACATCAACGCCCCAGGGGGATGTGAAATCGGCACTAGACCCATTGACTTGCACCTAACAGGTTTAAAGGCTTTGGGCGTAGAAATAACAGAGCATGAGCATGAAATGCTGCATTTTGATGCTAAAAAGCTAAAGGGTGGTGTGGTGGATTTGGCTTTTCCGTCTGTGGGGGCTACTGAAAATTTGATGATGGCGGCTGTGCTTCTAGAGGGCAGCACTTTGATAAATGGTGCAGCAAAAGAGCCTGATATATCGTGGATAAATGGCTAATTAATGCCCAAATTTTGTGAATATGGCAAGCATCACAACCAAGAGTAGTTTTAAAAACGCAAGAAACAACCAACAGTATAAATTAAATCGTTGACAACAATGTTTCAAGATTATATAATATGAGTATAATAAATTTGGAGGGAAGAAAAATGGCTAAATGTAAATGTAAGTGCTGCTCTTGCTGCAAATGTGATCCATGCAACTGTGGGGATACTTGCAACTGCTGCACATGTGCGGTTTGTGAATGCTGCAAATGCAATCCATGCGAATGTGCGCCTTGTGCATGCAAATAAGGATGAATCCTTTTGAGCGGGGTATTTGACACAAATATCGTAGGCAAACAAATAGCGTCTGGGAGAAAGACTAAGGGTCTCTCTCAGGCGCAGTTTGCCGCTTTGTTGAATGTTTCGCCTCAAGCGGTGGGCAAGTGGGAGCGGAGTGAGAGTTTGCCTGATATTTTTACTTTGGGCAAGATTGGAGAGATAATCGGCAACACGGACATAAACTACTTTCTAGGGAAAAAAGGGTGCGAATGCTCTCCTGATACCAAAGAGGACAGCTGTTGTTGCAGCGGCGGCAATAGCGATAATATTCACACAAAATAGAAGATTGACTAAAAGACTGATGATTGAATCAAAACAATCACCAGTCTTTTTTAGTGTGACTTTATTCAAACTCCTAAACACCTAAACCCTTTTTAAACTCTTTAAATGCCGCCGCCGCCCACTCTCTATCCCCTATCGCACTAAAATAAAACCTAACAAGCGGTTCTGTACCAGACGGTCTTATGATTATCCTCTTATTCCACTCATCATACTCAAGCATGTCCATACCAAAAAAACCCTCTCCCCCAGCCAAATAATCAATCTTATTCTTTCCATCGTTTCTATACCCATCCATAAACTCTTTTGTGCTTGCCCCCTCCCCTAGCTTAAGCGACACAGTCTCATGCAAATGATACCCATACTCATCATATATCTCATTCAAACGACAAACAAGCGTCTTGCCGCCCTTTTTATACTCACTAGCAATAAACGCAATCAACAAACTCGCCTCCACCGCATCCTTATCCTTTGTATAATCCCCACTCAAATACCCACAGCTCTCTTCAAACCCAAACAAAAACCTATCCCCAAGCTCTATCATCCTCTCACCAATATATTTAAATCCAGTAGGCACTTTCAACACATCTGCCCCATGTTTTGCCGCAATCTTATCCACTAAATTTGTGCTAACCAAAGACCTAACAACAACCTTATCTTTATTGTCACCACACCTTAATAAATAATCCGCTATCAACACCCCCACCTCGTTTCCGCTCAAATGCACATACTCACCAGCCTCTACCCTCACACACACACCCATCCTGTCCGCATCAGGATCGGACGCCACAATCAAATCACTACCATTTTTTAATGCATACTCCTTTGCTAGCTCAAACGCCTTTTCATCACCAGGATTAGGATACAACAAATTAGGAAAATCCCCGTTAGGCTCAAACTGCTCATGCACTATATCTAGTTTAACACCATAATACTCAAAAGCCTTTTTTATAAACTTGCCGCCTGCACCAAACAAAGGACTAAACAAAATCTTTAAATCAGACAAACTCTTTCCATCAAAAAATCTGTCCACACTGCTTTTAACCGCTCGCAGATACCCTTCCTCTGCATCAACAATCTCACTAGACCCAATAGCAACATCCTTAAAATCCCTCACCTTCCCCACACTATCAATATATTTTGCCAACTCTCCGCTCTCATCATCAGTCAATTGATACCCACGACTATTATACACCTTATATCCATTCCACTCCTTTGGATTATGACTTGCCGTAATCATCACCCCAGCATCGCATTTTAATGCCCCCACCAAATAAGACAAATAAGGAGTCGGAGCAGCACCATCGTGTAAAAACACCTTAATGCCCTCTGACTTAAACACTGTCCCCGCCTTGATAGCAAACTCCTTAGAATTATGCCTAGTATCATAGCAAATGCAAACAGACGGCGGCTTTTTTTTGCTGCCACCGCCTTTGTTTTTTAAATAGTTTGCAAGCCCTAAGCTAATAATGCCCACAGTGCCAAGATTAAGCTTGTCTGCCCCTGCTCCCATAATCAGCCTTATACCTGATGTCCCAAATACCAGTTTGTTTTCCATTATTTTATCAACCCCAAGCTCTTTGCTTGCTCTGTCAACTGCCCCCTAAAATCAGGATGCGCTATCCCTATCAACGCATGTGCCCTTTCACTAACGCTCAAGCCTTTTAAATTAACCGCACCATATTCAGTGACTATATACATTACATCATTTCTATGAAGTGATACAGCCGCCCCTTGCTTTAATTGCCCCACAATTTTAGATGCCTCTTTTCTTGTGCCGTCAGCTTGACGCACATTTGCAGTAGAATACAGTGCAATAAAGCTTCTGCCGCCCTTTGCCATCTGTGTCCCCACAGCTGTGTCTGTCTGCCCACCCGTGCCGCTAAATTGATTGCTTCCTATGCTTTCAGAACAGCACTGCCCCGTCAAATCAATCTCTAATGAAGTGTTAATAGACACCTGATTGTCCGACTGCGCTAAAGTAGCAAAAGCATTTGAATAAGAACAAGTCATTACCTTTACATTTTTATTTTTGTGTGCAAAATCATAAGAGGCTTTAGAGGCAAACACAATTGAAGTAGACAATATGCCCTTGTTGATGGTTTTTTTAGCCCCAGTTGCTATGCCCTTTTTGACTAGCTCAATAGCCCCGTCGCCAGCAAGCTCTGTATGCACCCCCAAATCCTTTTTGCTTTTTAAATACTGCACAACAGAATTAGGAATAGACCCGATGCCTATTTGCATACAGTCGCCGTCCTTTATATACTCACTAATAAACCCGCCTATCGCCTTGTCTTTGTCGTTTATGGGCGCTGGTTTGTCCTCTGGGATGTCAAAGTCTACCTCCACAAAATAATCCACCTTGCTTATGTCAATCTCTGTAGTGCCATATGTATAAGGCATTTTGGGATTGACTTCTAGGATGACAGTTTTTGCCTTGCTTAATACCTCTGACTCATAAACATCGGCAAGCCCTAGTGACACCTTGCCATCTTTAGTGGGCGGCGTGCAAGTGCCTATGAAAATGTCTATGGGCTTTGCGGCAAGTGCAGTAATCGCTGTGTTTCTTAGGTGAGTGGGCACATAAGACACTGTGTCTAAAAGGCTTGCAGCGTCTCTAATAGGCTTAGAAAAAAACATGGAATTAATTTTAAAATTGTTGCCTATGTTTTTGTCTTGCAAAAATGGATACGATCGCATAGATAGTGTCATCCAAATTTGAGTGCCTTGCACCTTGTTAGCAATAGTATGTAGGTTTGACAAAAAGCCTTGCGGCTCTGTAGTAGCACAAGCACAAACTATCTTGTCATTGTCACAAACTAAACTCAAGGCTTTTTCTATACTAATATTTTTAGGTGTTTTCATTATATCATTATAAAACCAAAAAAACAAAAAGTCAACTATTTTGCAATAGAAAAAAATTTCTTTAAGAGTATATGAACCCCGTAGGGGCGTTTATTAGACGCCCGATGGACATGATGAACCCCGTAGGGGCGACACCCTGTCGCCCGTGTCACTGCTATAACCAACACACGGGAGCACGAGGGCGTGCTCCCCTACGAGATTTTCACATTATTTAATTCATGTCATCTCGAACGAAGGTGAGAGATCTTTGCTTTATCTAATTAATGTCATCTCGAACCGAAGGTGAGAGATCTTTGCTTTATCTAATTAATGTCATCTCGAACCGAAGGTGAGAGATCTTTGCTTTATAAAATACATACAAATTTCTTTAATTGCCTCCTACCACACTATATCCATGCATAAAATCATATAGCCACGCTTTAAAATTGCTGGTTAATACAGTGGGGTCAGTGACAATTCCACTAAATATGCCATGATTTTGATAGATCTCAAAGATTGCTTGCACCCCATAGGTGTATTTTAGATATAACAAAAAAACAAAGCTATCATATGTATAGTCAAGATTAAAAATATGGTCTAACTCAAAAAGAGCTACATATTTCAATATTTTTGAAAAGTTTATAAAATTAATAGTATACTCAATTGTACCAAACCGCTGTTCATATAAATAGAGTGTGCGATGTTCATGGTCACTAATCTCTGGATTTTTTCTATCAGAATACAAAATCATAAGGTTGTCTATCACTAAATTATCAAACATCGGCACACAAAAATTTAATAAAGCCCATACTATCCAATTATGAGGACTGATAAACCCAAGCGTATTTATCATCACAAAAACAGCATATGCATGAATTATTGGCCAAATTGTTTGCAAATATATATAATCCGCTTGCCACGGTGCCCAAAGGTCTTGATATCTTGAATACAACTCCTTTAACCTAATCGGTGCTCTGATTAAATCCTCACTTACTCCAAAAAAAGCTCTGATTTGATAAAAAGCATGTTCTCTATCCAATAAATGATTTAAAAACGCAAAGTACTCATTAAAATCTATATCACCTAACAAAAAAGTGAGTGCACTATAGCCTAAAAACTCCTCACCCTCCCAATCCCTATGCATAAAATAATATGCAGATTGGGTTTTTAAAACTATAGGATAGTCATGCGTATAAGAAAAAAATCTATAAACTTGAGTAGAGGCAACCACTTCATTTGCCCCAATGCTTTCTAAGAATGTGTTTAGGTGCTGATAAAAAAGCGTGTCAAAGCTTGCATTAAATTGCTGCCCATAGACAAGCAGTTGACTAAGGATTGCCTTATGATTGCCATTGTTTAGGACAAGGTGATCAACAAACGCAATAGACAAATGGTGCGCATATTCTTGTTGCAATTGATTCGCAAACCTATCATTGAATGCAGCAAAATTTAGGTGCTTGATTAGGCGATTTTCATGGCGATTAACAAAATAAGCAAGCTGATTATGCGGTCTATTTGCATAATTCCCCCAATCAAGCCGTCTAAAAATCCTTGCCGACAGCCCATTTAGCAGCCCATAATTAATGGTATTAGAAACAATCGCTTGCAAAACAAAATTGATAAAACGATCCGACCTAACATCTGTGATTCTAGCAAAAACTGCATTATTGTTTGGATCAGCTCTTAAATGAAAGGAGTTATTTATATGTATATTTAGTCTAGGGATATCAAGATTAAAGTATGGAAAAGCAGAACTACGCAATAAATCCAGCAAGTCCTCAATTTTGTTTGCCGTCTCTATCATGTTGTCCATGCTTATTAAAACAAAATAATAGTTTGCATTGTTTGTCATAGTGCGTTGTGCTTGCATGGTTTGGCTTATGCTGCTTTGAGGCTGTGCATACAAAAATGTAGCCCGCTCAAAGCTAAACTCCCGCTCTGTTTCACCGCCAAATTGACACGCCAAAAAAGTAAAAACAGGTGCAATCAACGCAAAAATAAGGATAAAACCGATACAAAACCTAAGTGTTTTCCTTTTTGTCATAGGCGTCAAACCCCCTTCAATTATGCATTAAAAAATCGGATGCGACTATTATCGCCGATATCGCCGACAAAGACTATGCCATATAGCCCACTGTCCTAGGAAACAACTGAACATCCCTTATGTTTCCTATACCTGTTATATACAATAAAATCCTTTCAAGCCCCAGCCCAAAACCCCCGTGAGGGCAAGACCCAAACTTCCTTAATTCTAAATATTCTTTATAATCCGCCTCATTCATGCCTCTATTTTTAATCGCCGCCAGCAGCCTGTCATAATCCGCCTCTCTTTGACTGCCACCAATGATCTCGCCAATCCCCGGCAACAACAAATCTGTTGCAGCCACCGTCTTTCCATCATCATTTTGCTTCATATAAAACGACTTGATCTCCTTAGGATAATCAGTCACAAACACACCCTTTTTAAACACAACCTCTGTTAGATATCTTTCATGCTCTGTCTGCAAATCCGCCCCCCACGCAACATTAAACTTAAAATCCGCCCCTTTCTTTTTTGCATCAAGCAATATTTCAATCGCCCTAGTATAGCTAAGAACCTCAAATTCATTTGCCAATACACTCTTCAATTTGTCAATTAAGCCAGGCTCAAAATGCGCATCAAACAGCTTTAATTCAGGTTCACATTTGTTAAGAACCGCCTTGATTATGTGCTTAATCAGCTGCCCAGCCACCTCAATTATGTCAGGAAGCTCTGCAAACGCAATCTCAGGCTCTATCATCCAAAACTCCGCCGCATGTCTAGTAGTATTAGATTTTTCCGCCCTAAAAGTGGGCCCAAATGTATAAATCTTACCCATTGCCATTGCCGCCATCTCGCCTTCTAGCTGCCCCGACACCGTAAGCCCAGCCACTTTTCCAAAAAAGTCCGCCTTAGCATACTCATCCTCATTTTTAAATTTTGCATCCCATGGATGAGTAGTCACCCTAAAAACCTCGCCAGCACCCTCGCAGTCGCTGCCTGTCAAAATAGGGGTATGCACCCACACATAGTTGTTGTCTAAAAAATACTCATGAATGGCTGCCGACACCACATTGCGTATCCTAAGCATTGCATTAAATGAGTTTGTCCTAAGCCTAAGGTGCGGAATAGTACGCAAAAAGTCCAGCCCATGACGCTTTTTTTGTAGCGGATAGTCAAGTGGGCAGCCGCCCAAAATTGCTATTTTTTCTGCATTAACTTCAATACTGTCGCCATTTTGTGACTTAACAAGCTTGCCCTCAATCCTAAGCGCCACGCCCAAATCAAGCACCCCGGGTTCAATTTCACCTAGGCGGCTCTTATCAAGAACAATTTGCAAATGCTTTAGACAAGTCCCGTCATTAATCTCTAAAAATGCCATAGTTTTTGAATCACGACTAGTCCTAACCCACCCACAAACCGTCACATCTTTTCCAATAAAATCCGCCTTTTCATTATATAGTTTTGCAATATCAATGTGTTTCATTTTCTTAAATCTCCAAGAATTTTTTTATATTATAGCACGCCTAATAGCTTTTGTCAAGTATATATTAGTAATTACTTTTAAAAATCCCCTAGGGACGAACTGCATTCGCCCGATATAGATACACATTTATCTTAACCAAAAATGAATCAATAAAAAAGCTAATCCAAAGCCTATTGACATGATTAAAAGTACTTGAGCTACCACTTTGTATGCACCCCAAAATAAAGCCCGTCGCTCTTTTTTTGTCAGATTTAGCTCTCTAATTTCATCCCGTTGCTTTTTCTTTTCAGGCGCAACATAATCCTTCATGCCCTCAACATTCATATTAACAATAGTACGCCCATCATCGTCATCATACACTTTTTTTGCCATAATTTACCTCCAAACGACGCTAAAAAAGCGTCAAATAAAATATTTAAATCAGCTTATTTTTTAGAATTGAACCCCTAACAACTTTAAGCCAATAGGTTTATCGTCATTATAGTTGTAGTGAAATTGAATTAGCAACCATGTAGGGGAGCTCATTGAGCTCCCGCCTACCTCACTTTTATAGCAAAAATATGCAAATTAGTGGGGACATCGGGCGTTCGGGGATAAGCCCCTACAAAGTGTCAATTCAATTTTGCTACGACTCTATTACGACACCATTTGTTCTTGTCATTGCGAACGAAAGCGTAAGCAATCCAGATTTAAAATATAGATGTTTTATATTAATGCTGGATTGCTTCGGAGCAAAAGCTCCTCGCAATGACGAACAGAAACTACTTCTATTGCTAACTACCTAGAGGGCTAAAGAATTAACCCCATTTTATAGATATTAAAACAAAAAGGGCGAATAAACAACGCCCTTTGAGTATTTTTTGCATATTAATCCAAAATTATTTCACTCTTCTCAGTTTTTACATCATCACTAAAGCTAGGATTGACATCCACAGACCCATTATCCTCTGCAACTAGAGTATCTTTTACATCCTGAGGATACAAATGGCACGCTACAAAGTGTTCATTGCCATAATCCAACAATTTTGGCACAACCTGCCTGCAAATATCCATACATTTTGGGCATCTTGTGTGGAATTTGCACCCCTTAGGAGGGTTTGCTGGTGACGGAATATCGCCTTTTAGCAAAATTCTGTTCATTTTTATGTTTGGATCAGGCACAGGAACCGCCGAAAACAGTGCCTCTGTATATGGATGCATAGGTTTAGAGAAAAGGTCATCCCTTGACGCTTTTTCTACCAAGTTTCCTAGATACATTACCCCGACTTCATTAGATATATGCTCAACTACCGATAAATCGTGCGAAATAAACACATATGTCAGCCCCAATTCCTTTTGCAAATCCTCTAAAAGATTGATAACCTGTGCTTGAATAGACACATCCAGCGCCGATACGGGCTCATCACAAATAACAAGCTTAGGGTTTAATGCAAGTGCCCTTGCAATACAAATACGCTGCCTTTGCCCGCCCGAGAACTCATGCGGATATCTGTCAAAATGATGCGGCTGCAAGCCACACTTTCTCATAATTTCAATTACATAATCCCTATATTCACTCTTTTTAACCAGCTTATGCACCATCACAGCCTCACCAATTATGTGCCCAACAGGCATCCTTGGCGATAGCGATGAATAAGGATCTTGAAAAATAATCTGCATTTCTGTACGCAGCTTTCTCATCTCCTTGTTTCTTAGCATAGTAACATCCTGTCCGTCATAAATTATTCTGCCGCCCGTGATATCATGCAAGCGCAAAATAGAGCGCCCCATCGTAGTCTTTCCGCAACCAGACTCACCAACTATCCCGATGGTCTTGCCCCTTTTTACTTTAAAAGAAACATCATCTACCGCACGCAAATATCTTGTGGGTCTGCCAAAAAAGTCCTTTGCTATGGGGAAATATTTCTTTAAATGGCTGACAACCAAAATATCATCAGGGCCAATATTCAGTTTTTCTTGTTCGACTCTAGCGAATTCCATGTTTAACGCCTCTCATTTTAGTGATTAGTAGACTTGTCTAGTGATTTAGTTTTCTTCAGTGATAGGTTGACTAGCGGCTTTATCATCTGTTTGACTGCTAGCTTGCTCATCAACACTTTTATTTTTGCCATCCAAATACAAGTGACACGCAACCTTGTGCGTAGGGCTAAGCTGAGTATACCCTGGATATGGTCCCTTGCACGCCCCAATTTTTTTGTCGCAACGACCAGCAAAGTGGCAATGATCTGGCATCCCAATAGGGTTTGGAACAGAGCCCGGAATACTATACAGCCTATCCACCCTTTTATTAACAACGGGCTTTGATTTTTGAAGTCCGATTGTATAAGGATGATGAGGAGTATCAAAAATCTCTTTTGCTGTGCCGATTTCTATAATTTTGCCCGCATACATAACCACAACATAGTCTGCCATCTCAGCGATTACACCAAGGTCATGCGTGATTAGCATGATTGAGCCTGAAATCTTGTCTTTTACATTGCGTAATAATTCTAAAATTTGTGCCTGTATAGTAACATCTAGTGCAGTAGTCGGCTCATCTGCGATAATCAATTTAGGATCGCAAGCTAGCGACATAGCGATGATTACCCTCTGACGCATACCACCCGACAGCTCATGCGGATATTTTGAATACACGATTTCAGGAATAATACCAACTAGACGCAGCATCTCATAAGTGCGGTCCTTAGCAGATTTTTTAGTAGCACCTGGCATATGCAGCAAAATTACCTCATCAATTTGGTGTCCAATCCTAAAAACTGGATTTAAAGAGGTCATGGGCTCTTGGAAAATCATACTGATTTCACGCCCCCTAACTTTTCTCATTTTTGCTAGCGGCATTTTTGCAATATTATAGACACGCTCTTCAGTTTCATACATCGGGATATCATTATGGTCCTTTTTTTGCACATTTTCCATAACAACATTGCCGTCAGGCCCCATTATAGGATTGCCCTTTTTATCTAGTTTTTGTGCACGCACAATGTTTCCAGCAGAGTCTGTCTCCCAAATAGGGATTTGATTGCCGTTTTCATCTTCTTTATAGATAGAGGATTTAAAACGGATTTCGCTACCGTCCATTATTTGCCCTTGAGGGCGCTGAACAAGCTGCATAAGTGACATTGAAGTGACACTTTTTCCGCAACCCGACTCACCAACCACACCCACGGTTGCACCTTGAGGAATAGAAAAACTCACACCATTAACGGCCTTAACAACACCCGCATCAGTGAAAAAGTATGTGTGCAAATTCTCAAACTCAACAATGTTGTTTGGGTCTTTCATCTGAGTAACATATTCAGATTCAGGAACATTTTTGCGGCTTTTTCTTTTCTCGTACATTCTTGTTATACGATTGTTTTCTCTTGAAATACGCCTTGATTCTTTGCCTGAAATAAAGCCCGATTTATCTTTTTTTGCTCTTGGCTTTACCTCTGATTTTACGTCAGTAGATGTAGAGGCATTTTGCACGGATTTGCCATGGTTAACAGACTCTCTTTGAGAAATCTCGTTTGCCATCGCATCCTCTTGAGGTTTTTTATCAATATCGCTCATAAAATTATTGCACAATTTTGCTTTTGTGGTCAATTTATTTAAGGAAACATAGGATTAGACTAAAATTATAATGACGATTCAAATTTGCTTGATTTTTGATTGTTGCAATCCGCAAAACAAAATCCGTCTTTTATAATATTTTTCTAAACCTATGTACCCATCACCAACCACTAAAATTGCTATCCTCCTATCGTTTTGCTTTAGGGTCAAACGCATCACGCAAGCTGTCACCCAAAAACCCGAATGCTAAGACTGCCATTACTATCAAGACACCCGCTGGTATCCATTGGTTTGGATACTGAATCATTACTTGAGGGTCTCTAACAGATGCTATCATAAGTCCCCACGCTGCTGCTGGCGGTCTAACCCCCAGCCCCAAGAATGACAACGACGCCTCTGTCAATATCATGCTTCCTAAGGCTGTAACCGCCCCCACAATAATCAGCGGCATTACATTGGGAATCAAATGCTTTAAAATTCGCCGTGACACAGGCAATCCAAGCGCCTCTGTGGCAACCATGAACTCTTGCTCTCTGAGCGTAAGAATCTGCCCCCGCACAACCCTTGTGGTGCCGTGCCAGGATATGAAGGCGAGCATCCCCATAACCACATATATCCGCATATGAACAGGGATTTGTGGCATTCCGTCTAGTATCGCACTAAAAATCAACAAAACAGGCAGACCTGGCAAGCATGATAAAATATCTACTACCCTCATTACTAGGTTGTCTACCCACTTGCCAAAATATCCAGCTAGACCGCCAAACAACAGCCCTAGTGACAATGAAATCGCCACCGATACAAAGCCTAGCGTAAGTGAAATTCTTCCGCCATACATAAGTCTTGTCAAAATATCATAGCCACTGCTGTCTGTGCCTAGGGGTTGCCCAATGCTAGGTCTTGCATTGATGTTTCGCTCCCTTGGATTGTTAGAGTGTCTAATTTGTGTCCTTTCAACTATCACAACACGACCATGATCACCATAGTCCATGTCAAGAGCGCCCACATAAATTTGGTTATTCGTCCCCACGGTAAACGGCGTAACAATAGCAGGCTCGCCCGGAATAGGGTTTGCGTGCAGAAAAATACCGCCGTAAGCAGGTGCACGAGTGCCGTTTGCAGAAAGCTGAGCGCCAGCTGGCGAGTTAATACCATATAAGCTTGCTAGCAATATTATGTTGTCACGATTATTAAGTGCCGCCCTTGCCGCAGCTCTATCACCCGTAAAAGTGTGGTCAGTTAGTGCTGCTCTTGCATTGTTAATAGTAGTATCTGCAATATGTCCTTCAAGCATTTGAATCAACAATAGTTCAATACTTTCAGCCTCATCTACCCTTGTTCTGCTTGTATGCCTAATTTGCATGACAACAGGCGCACCTGGTCTAGGATCTGGCTCCGACTCTCCCCATTGGGTCAAAAAAGGTCCTAAAAAAGAGAACAAAAATAAGAACACCAAAAAGCTTAAGCTTACGATGGATAATTTTGAACGGAAAAATCGCTTTAAAACCATGCGACCCGGTGATATTACTTTAACAGTGCTTTGACTAGCAGACGCCTCTTTTTCAGCCTCGGTTTTTTTAACTGGCTCTTGATTTTGCTCAAGTTCAGTATTATTAACCTCTTCTTTAATTTCAGCATCTTGATTTATGTTTTCTGACATAAAAACCTCTTATATTCAATGCACATGCCATTCTTAAGGCACAATGCATAATTAATGATGGCTTAATTTTAGACTTGTTTAATACAATTTTGATTACAATTTTGTTATCTATCCAGCTTAACCCTTGGATCAACCAATACATAAGCTAAATCAGATAGCAGCGTGCCGATTACAGACAATATCGCCAAGAACATATTAAAGCCCATAATAAACGGAATATCACCGCTTCTTAAAGCGTGCAACGCTCTTTGCCCAATACCAGGTATACCAAAGATTTCCTCTAGGATAATCATTCCGCCAAACAGTCCTGGCAAAATACCTGCTATCATCGTAACGACAGGGATAAGAGTGTTTCTAAAAGCGTGCTTATAAATAGCCGTTTTTTCAGAGCAACCCTTTGCCCTTGCTGTCCTTATATAGTCGGCGCTCAATACCTCTAGCATGGTTATCCTTGTAAAACGAGTCAAGCCGCCGATACTCAATAATGTAACAGTAAAGATAGGCAGCACCAAGTGCCATGCTCTATCCAAAAACACTTGAAACGCATTGTCAAATGTCAAGTGCCCTGATTCTATACCGCTCAGCGGGAACCAGCCTAGGTTTCTTGAAAACAACATGATAAGTAGATTGCCAAAGAAAAAAGACGGCAAGCTCATGCCCATTAGCACCAACACAGTCACGGTGTTGTCCGCAACGCTATATTGCTTTGTAGACACATAGATGCCTAGCGGGATAGCAATGACAAATTGAAGCACCAATGCCACAACTGCAAGTGAGAATGAAATCCACATAGCCTCACCAATAACAGTAGAAACTGGCTGCTGCCACATAAACGACATGCCCAAATCGCCGCCTAATACAGCAAAAAGCCATGACCAATATCCGTTTATAAAGCTTCTGATGCTTGCAAAAAAGTTCTCCCAGCCGCCCACTGCAACAAGGTTGTATGCTCTGTCCATAGGATGCTCAATATTAAGCCCATAAAACCTTCGCATAGCGTCTATTTGTGCTTGCGTAACCGTTCCGCCTGCTATCCTAGGTGCCATCATAACATCAATAAAGTCTGTTGGCATCATTCGTATCAACAAATAAATAATTATTGATACACCAAATAGCAAAAGCAAGGATATCAGCAATCTTTTTATGATATATTTTATCATTTTGTCTCCTGATTTTGACCGCTTCAAATCAAATTTAAAGCATCAATCCTTAGAAGTAGTTTGTGTAAAATTAAAGTGTATATGTATATTTATACTTTTAATCACCACATAGCACCTGTATGCATGGATATAATAAAGACAATTATACCCACTGCATACAGACTCTCAATCAAAGGGCAATTTTCATCTTGCCCCTTGATTGATTGTGGTTTTTAACATACATAAAGTTTTAGTGATTGTGATGTGATATTTTCTATCTTATTAGTTTACCACTCTCACTGTCCAAATTTGGTGAATAAGTCCATGGAACGCACCAGGAGTTGGATTAAGCGTGCTTCTATCTATTTGATTGTTGAATGCAGGCAAGTTTTGTCTTTGATAGGTTGGTAATTCAATTGCTAGATCCATCAACAAGTCAAGTGCTTGGTGGAATGCAACAATCCTATCTTGTCTATCAAATGTTGATCTTGAAGCATCAATAGCATCTGCCATTGCGTTGATAATAGCCCATTCCTCAGCAGTAGCATTGTTTTGACCAATCAACCACGGGAATCCCCATGCGTTTACGTTAACTGCAGTTGAATCTCTGTGATAAAGCTGGAACATGTCAGGATCTACACCCGCACCCCATGCAGCCGCCCAAACATCCAGCGTGCCTGCAGAAATTGCAGCAAGTGCTGCAGGGTCTGTTGTCACCTGAATATCAAAGTTTCCGCCGCCGATATTGATTGTATTTAATATTCTTGCAGCCTGAATAAACATATCCCATGCTGGGTGATCTTGCTCTCCGCCTGCAACAGTGAAAGTAAACGCCAGTCTAATTTGCCCTACATTAGCACATGTCCTTGTCAAAATACCATCAGAACCTCTAGTAAAGCCCGCACCCGTCAACAAATCTCTAATTCTTGCAACAACAGCTGACTCACTTGGCCACAGTCTGTATCTTGGCAATGCATTGTGGTTGTATGCCCACGATGTATTTGACATAGGTCTATTAATAAGCTCTGCTAAGTCACCACCAAAATAGTTGACTGTCAATTGAGGATTCATCGCATACATAATCGCTTGTCTAGCAGCAAGACATCTTACTCTTGATGCGTTGACACCTACATAACCATAACCTCTGTTTGGAGTAAGCTCTGCATAAACACCAGCAGTAGCATTGATTACACCAAGATTTGTATAGGTTGCAGATGGAGCACCAAAGTTGATTGTACCTGCAGAAAGTGCGCTGATAACTTGATGAGAAGGCATAACATGATATTGCAGATACCTAACAAATGGATTGTGCATAAACTCGCCAGTTGTATAGAAATGAGGATTGTATATAAATCTAACTACTTGATTTTCAAAGAATTGGCTGTGTGTAACTGTAGTAGCAGTGTTGCTGTTGTTTCTTTGAGAATCTCTGTTTGTTGCCATAAACGCACCAGCACCCATTGGCAATCTTTGAACATCAGTAGCCTGGAAAACCTGGCTAAAGAACTGTCTGTTTCCTGGAATAAATCCTGGGCTGCGTCTCATGTTTGGATTATAGTTTGAAATCCACGGTCTGTCTGCTCTTCCTGGCACATAAACTCTGTCAAAAGATACGCCTGGCATATTAAAGCCTCTGTATCCATCCATTGGATCATGGAAACTGCTTCTGCCCGCCACTGTAGGGTTTGAATAATAATGCACAGGAGCAACAGTAGGAGCCAATCTCCAAATACCTGCAGGATCAACACCGCCAATACGAACATTCAATACATGGTGATATGCACCAAAATCCCTAAATCCATAAACACTTCCATTAAAGCTTCTAGTTTCAGTTACAGTGATACCTTCAATTTCTGATACAGGGCGATTAAGTGCACTGCCTTGTTGTGCCTCTAGGTTGTCAGAAATAGCCTCAGCTACCCAATTTTGAAGCAATCTGTTTCCAGCGCCCCAGCCTACTGCAATACTGAAAATATTTGATCTAACAGTACCAAATGACATACCTGTTGGAATATCAATTAGATGATCTGCTGTCGCAGCCATGTTTGTATCATGAATCATCCTAGCCATCAAAAATCCATTACGACTTCTGTCCCCTCTACTTGCAGCAGTAACCACATCAGTAGATGGAGTTGTATCAAGAGCATATAGGCGGAAATGGTTTCCGTTATGATTGTTAGGGTTAGCAGCATCTTCTTCAACGATTTCTAAAGTAGCTGGATCAATAATCCAATCAGTTGCTGGGCTATAAACACAGCCGTTTATGTTTGGCTGTGGTGCCGCTAAAATAGGCGCACCAGTTGCACTAAGTCTAGCTGTTCTGCCGATTTCTTCTGGAGTCAACAGCCCTAACCAGTTGTTATAAATTTGTGTAATAGTATAAAGTCCTGACCTAATCACAGGGATAGCCAAATCAACATTGCCATTTGCAGCACTTGTTGTCACGCTAGACAAATATTGACCCACTACAGCACCATCATCATCATAGATATTGCTAAATATACGCGTTGCAGGAAACTGCCCTCTAGTATCTAGCGCTGGAGCAACAGGATCGCCGTATGCATCTCTAGCTAAAAACACAGGAACAGGCACACCGTTCACCATATCATAACGGTGAATATATTGACCAGAGTTTTCTAAAGTAGGCATACTTCCCAATAGGTTTGGAGTCACGCTAAAGCTAAACGGACCATCAGGACGATCAGTTGGATGTGTAGGGTTTTCAATCCAGTTAATTTGTCCATCAGCACCCCTAGCAATTTGGATCATACCAAACCAGTTCAAAAATACTTGCCACGGCTCAGTAAAGCCCATGTGCTCGCCGCCTCTATACATTCCAGTAGGAACTGTCCATTGAGGATCAGCAAAGGTTCCTTGCACTGGGTGGAAGTTTGTTGCAGCCGCTTGATTCCAAAAGCCCACTAAGTCGCTCCAAAAGCCTCTTCTGATTTCATGCGCATCGCTTATGATTCTACGCTCTCTTTCACTATGTGCAGGAGCGTCATTTTGTCTAAAAGTTCTTCTTGCAACAGGACCATGATTCCAAAATTGGTTTATGTCTTGCCTTCTTGCAAATGCAGCTTGCTCAAATGTCCTTCTCCATGCAAGATATTGCTCTCTAGTTGTGATACCAGGTTGTTGAGTTCTCCATGCTTCTAAGCCTAAAATTGCAGTAGAGTTCATAGTGTTAGAGCCAGTATAAACAGGATCTAAATACACATACATATTAAACAATACATCCTGAATAGTAAGCGGGGTGCCATCAGAAAATCTAATACCATTTTTGATTAAAAACTCATAATGAGTTTGCACAATAGCAGGGTTTCTTCTTTCTGTATGAGACAACTGTCTAAAAGCATTGTGTGGATAAGGGTCTTCTATTCCTCTAACAAATACTCTGTGTCTAAAGTCTCTAGCAACAGTAGGAAGATTGTCACCCGCTGTAGGCAAGCCCTGTGCATCAACTGAAATCATGCTTACTTGAGTTTGACCTGCAACAGCACCGTCAGCTGCAGAAGTTGCAAAAAACGGATGGAAAACCATGTCAAAGTTGAAGCTGTCCATTCTTAGTGCGCCTGTTGGAGTATGAGGAATAACCTCCCATCTAGCAGCAATAATTGTATCATCATACATTGCTCTTCCAAACACAAACGGAGTTGCAGCATATTGATTGTTGATTACTTGATACCAGCCTAAGAAGTTGAACTGAGGTCGAACTGGAACAGCAGGAACTCTAGGATCAGTAGCAGCCAACACATCACCTCTGTTCATTGCAAACATAGGCACAACAGGAGCACCGCCTCTTCCCATTACAAACGAAATCCTAGCACCATCATAAATAAATTGAGCATACAAAGTAGTATCTCTTTCAATTTGAGTAGCAAAATTAAACGGAGCACTTGTTGTATAAGCAGTAGCAGGCACTAGTGTCCAGTGCGAAAACAGGTGATCCTCTCTTTCTGGAGTCGTAGCAGGTGCCGCAACAGCAGTGTTTGTGTTAACCTGCACTGTAGTATGCACTCGATTAGCCTCTGGTGCATACGGATTTATAAAAGTAACAGTGTGTTGCTCTATATTGTCATCACCACCATTGCAATTAGCACCCGCAAACACTGTAAATGTACTAAACGCCATGACAATAGCCATAACAACAGTAACAATTTTTGCAAATTTTTTCATTTTCTCTCTCTCCTTTAGTTTTTAAGAATCATTTTGACTCTTAAATAATTTACATATATTTAAACGACAATTTCTTGTCGGAAAGACACTTGTTATGAAACCCACATCGGAATGATAAATAACCCCTCTAGCGTGCTGCCTGCTTCTACAGTATCAAACTCCCATCTGCTTTCAAATTCATTCCACTCTGCATAGTCAATAAGCATCCCTCTTCTAGTATAGTTAACTATGCTTCTGTCTGCCTCCCAAAATAACTCAAAATCCATGCCTGGAGTTCTGTTATGTGCAATATTGCCCGTATCACTTAAATCTAATATAAACCAACCAATAAATCTGTTTTGACCAAGACCGTCAACTAGCAAGCCATCAAAATCATATAAAAACAGCTCTAAATCCATGCCCTCATAAATTTCTCTGCCCAACTGAAGTGGATAATGTGCATCTAGCACCTCTCCTCTATAGTTTGCGTGCAAATTAAACGAGTTTGCAGCACCGCCGTCTAGTCCCAACACTCTATAGTTGTTTTGAGTTTGCCCAGTGCCCGCATCAACAAGCACAGTCGCACTATTAAAATATCCATCAAAATTTGCACCAAGCTGATCAAACTCTAAAAAGAAGTCTCTAGCTCCAAGCCTATATTCAGGCAAATCAAGCGGTCTAAATGCATTAAGCGTTCCGCCACCCACTGCTTGTGCCATATCAGGAGCAATAATATAAATCCATCCATGCTCGCAATCCCAAGGTGTGTTGCAATCACAATAATCATCGTGATTATGATTTATTTCTCTTCTAGTTTCAGTTTGAGGCACTCCATCATGCCAGCCTACGCCCCACCAGCCGCCACCGCCGCCAAAGCCTGTGTATTGCTCTTCTCTCCAATTAAAATTCAAAGTAACATTGTTTGCCCTAGTCGTAGGAGAAACCAATCCAGCGAATGCATTGACTACATGTCTTCTGTCAGGGTGATATGCCGCCAAATAAGGAGATCCCTCTGGTCTAAACCTGTTAGGCGCAAGAACATATGTCACCGTCTGACCATCAACAACCCTTTCATAATCAGTTTCTCTAAAAGTATTAATGTGTCTAAAATTAAAGATTACATTATCAAAGGTAATATTCAAAATATTTGCAGCAGGCCCTAAATTATTAAACAATCCGCCATATGGTCTTGGTGCAACATCAAACTCTGCTTGATTTCCTACTGTGTGCATGTCAATGTTTACTACAAAGTTAGAAAGTGTGCGTCTGTTTCCTCTGATTAGTCTATTATATGTTGTGGGGATTTGCAACAAGCCGCCGCCCAAATCAATGTTTGAAGCAAAATAAAGGTTTCTGTGGTCAGGGATGACAAATGTGCCAGGCGGTGTGCCCTCAGGTGCAAGATCACCAGGGCTTCTGACAATATCATAACCCGCATCAATAAACCTAACAAAAATTCTAACTGTAGTAAGCGTCTCAGTGTCCTCACCATATTCATCTTGCACAAATGACACCAGCGGCATAAACAGCCTAGCCGCATTAAAGGCTACTGGAGTTCTAAATTGAGGATCAGTATAAAAGCCTGCGTGCTGAAAGCCTGGTCTTCTATATGCTAAAAGACTTAATGATGCCTCTGAAATAGAGCCATCTAATCTAACAAATGTGCGTCTTAATGCCATTCTTGCTTGAAGATCAGCTAGACCTGCAACCCACTCATCAAAGCCCTCTGAATCTGGATCTAGGTCACGATAAATTTGAGTGTGCGTAGGCAATATAACAAATGTACGCCTAGATTCCCACAATGCAACAAACACAGTTCTAGGCTCTTCTAAGTTTACTTCGTCAAAATCAAAATTCCATGCCGAACCTGTTCTAAATATGTTAAGCGTTTCATTTGGATTTCTTATTGGGTTGCCGTCAGCATCAGTCATTATCACTCTGTTGCCATATTCATCTAGCTCAATCTCTCTGCCTAAGTCACTAAATGTCAAAGAATGCTGACCATCCTCTTGATAGTTGTGTCCAGCAACATATAAAAATCTCTCGTTTACATAATAAATTCTGTCCTCTCCGTCCTCAACTGGAATATGTGCAGTAATCCTCTGCACAGTGGTTTCATGCACCTGGCTTTGGTCAACCTCATACCAGCCTTGAAAGCTGTATCCACGACGCATAGGCGGAGGAACATGTGCCCTTGCCATTCTTCCACTGTCGCCGTCTCTATAAAGCAATATCTGCTCTTGCGAGCTTGCACCAAAACGACCGCCGTTTGCCAAAAAGAAAACCTGATGCACATTTGCATCATACGGATCAGTAATAACAGCACCAGTACAAGCTGTCATAGAAAAAGCACCAATTGCTATGCTAAACAACATAGCCATCATAAAAAATGCTTTTAAAATTCTGTTCTTTTTCATTAATCTACCCCTTGTTTTTTGTTTCAATGGTTGATTCTTGTCCTAGAATTAGCCTGTATATGATAAAAATACACAAAACTAATTGATTATAACAAAAACTTAATACGCTGTCAACCATTTTAGACAAAAAAATTCAAACTTTTTTTATCTTTTTTTTAAATACTACCAATAGTGGTGTTTTGGCGTGTCTTACACAATATGTAGTAGTGGTTTTATTAGCTTATTGCCTTAAAAGTCTAACTAGCCCAACATATTACAATTATTATGTGGTATTATACTATCTAATATTTGTCAAACAACACATCAAATTAAATTCTCCAAAGCGGAACTACAAATGTGCCTATTTGATAATCAACAAGAGGATCAAATAATCTAAAATGTATCATATTAAAAGTTATGCTATCCTTATCAAATACAAACCATCCCTCAAAATTATGTTGATGCACACCGCCAAACCTAAATCCCTCAAACTCATAATCAAATACACTAAAGTCCGTATGCTCATCAATAGTCACTCCCAAATGCAGTGGTGGTACAAATTCAATTTCCCCTAAATTAACCGCTCTATTATTAAGTGCATTATTTTCCCCACCATAAAGACCATTAAACCCTTTAAAATACCCACCAAAGTTTGCCCCCACCTGACTAAACAAAGGATTGCTTGCATAATCACAAATATCAAGCACCCTAAATCCACTCAATATCACGCCGCCTATCCAATTAAAGTCTGAAAAATATTCATACCTAGACCTAGACACACCATCCTCCCAAGCAAAATCCCACCAACCATTGTTTAATACCAGCGCCACACTAGGCGCAATAGTCCAAGAAAACTCTATTAAAACATTATTCACCCTAGCCGTATCATACGCCATAAAAGCAAACGCATTTATAATAAGTCTGCTAGTCAAAGCCTCTTCACTTGTATTCACTATAAACCTAACATCTAAAAAGCTTATATTAATTATATTAGCATTACGGCTCAGCAAATTAAATAGCACACTAACAGAATTATTATTATGATGTGATACAAAATCACTGGTGACAAAGTTTGATAAAACATGCCTGTTTCCTCTTATAGTCCTATGAAACCTAGGTGCAAAAACCAATTCCGCCCCGCCAAAATCAATATCATCTGTAAAATAATAGTTGTGTCCCACAAAACCTATCTGAAAAATATTATCAAACGGTGAAAACAAGTCACTCTTGCTTCTAATAATCCTATAGTTTTCATCAATATACCTAATAAAAATCCTAACCACCAAGCCATACTCACAATCATCAGGTCTAAACAACCCCTCTTCATTAAAAGCTAGCGGAATCCTAAACTGCATATCACTATAAAACCCTACAATTTGAAAGCCAGGTCTACGATAAGCAATAAGATTTAGCAGCTCTCTCCTTATATATCCATCCGCCCCAACATAAAACCGCCTTAATGCATTTCTTGCCTCATTGTCAGTTAGACTATCAATCAACGCATCATACTCAAAGCAATCAGGGTCTAAATCCCTAAAAAACTGCGTATGCGTAGGCAACACCACAAAAGTTCTTGCTGCCCATTCAAACCTAGCTACCAAAGAAATATCCCCTGTGATAGCTTGATTTATATCAAACGGCGCTTCCCATTTTTCACCAGCCAATGTATCTGTTTTAAAATACCATCCAGCCAGTCTATGCCCCGTTGGTCGCATAAACTCTGCAATCGTATACAGCAATTCTGCATCAATTGGCTGACCATAATCAAAAAAGAACCTAGACCAAAAATCGCCATAACTCATATACAGCCTAATCATAAGACCGCTATGAAACAACGGCTCAAATGTCATATCGTTTAAGATTGGTATGCCTATTGGAGTAATAGGAACACCGCCACCATATGTCCAAACCCAAAAACGATATCCAGCCCTTGTTGGCTCATGCGGCATGTTGTCTGCAGTGATAGTCTGCCCCTTTGCAATAGGCAAAACATAAAATATGCTGCCATCATAGTTTAAGAATCTAATCGTATGATAGCCATCTATATCATTGTTGTTGCCGTTGTTGCTAGTGTCGCACTCACAGTCATTATCATCACAATCGCCCTCACACTCACATTCATCATAGCAGCATATAGGAAGTGGGGTGGGATTAGGTGCTGGATTAGGATTTATTTCACAGCCCGCCCCCATAAAAATAAGCAGAGTAGACAATGCCATAACAAAGCTAAGCACCAACGCTCCAATTTTGCATATTTTTTTCATAAACTCTCTCCTTAATTTAGTTAAGTATTTGATTTTAATAAAGCAAAGATTTCTCCCTACGGGGCTGTCGTACCAAGAGGTGTTCGTGACAGCTCGCCTTCGGCTAGCGAAATGACATTATTTGAACTGAACCCCCCTAATAGTAAGAACCAATTAACCCAATTTTGTCATCTCGAACCGAAGGTGAGAGATCTTTGCTTTATTCATAATTTAAATCAGCAGTCATTCATTCATCAATCATCAGTCATCAATCATCATTAAACAATTACCCTCAACCAACCCCTCCACCACACTACTTGCCAAATGCAATCCAGCACACATAGGTGCAAACGGAATAGAACCAATCGTCTTTCTCACACGCTTTCTCTGCCCACCCAAAACCTCTCCCTCACCACTATCACCACCCACACTACCCCCGCCACCATCACTACTACCATCCACAACATCACACACCTCTTCATCACACTCACCATTACTCATATTATATTCATCAAAAAGGTTTGCGTTGCAAACTTCCCTCGCTTGCAGTGCTAAGCTTTTTTGGCTTTCGCTGCTTTCACTCTTGGCAATATTTCCTAGCGCATCAAAATGCCCCTTTGGCACCTCCAATGAATAAACCACCTTCAACCTATCCACTCCGACCTCTCTCAATTTCCTCCGCATAATCTTTGCAATAGGGCAAATGCTGCTAGAAAAAATATCGCCCACCACAAAATTCATGCTTGTCCGATTGCCCGCCCCCATGCTAGAAATCACTTTAATCCCCTCTTTAAAACACCTTTTTGCAATCGCAAGCTTTGCACTAATCGTATCAATCGCATCCACCACATAATCCACTCCGCTTAAATCAATGTCATAAATATTTTCTTCTAGCACAAACATGTCCACCACATCCACCTTTATCCCACTGTTTATCATATGTACCCTCTCACGCATAACTTCCGTCTTTTTTCTTCCCACACTATTTTGCGTTGCAATAACCTGCCGATTTAGATTAGAAGGCGACACCACATCACCATCAATCAGCAAAAAGCTGCCCACCCCAATCCTAGCTAAACTCTCTACAGCCATGCCACCCACTCCGCCTAGCCCAAAAACAGCCACCCTAGACTTTTTAAGTACATCAACAGCATGCTTGCCTATCAATAAATTTGTCCTTTCAAATTGCGTTTCTTTCATAATATATCACCACCACCAGTGCTGGTTCTCACTCACATTAATTACCAGCACTCTATAAACTGTTGGCACAGCCACACTTCTAATAATCAATTCAACAACACCCACACCCAAAAACTCAACACTCCAATCGCCCCGCCAACCGTCATGTATTCTCACTAAATTGCCACCCGATACAACCTCAATCACAAAATCAAACCAAGAACTATGCGGCACAATATCCATACTAAAACGAATCACATTAAAAATGTCACGCCAGTAGAATACATAAGCGTCCGCAGTGCCATCATCATCATTTATCCACCAAATTTGATCAAAATCAATAAACATATTCTGAGCAGTCGGCCTATTAAACTGTGCCATATTATTGGGACTAGGGATAGGACTAGACGGCATCGCCCAAACAATTCTAGTGTTTAGTGTTACATCCACACTATCTCTTCCATCTCTCCCTCCTCCATTTATAGACGCCCAAACCAATCTATATTGATTATCAAAAATCATCTCAAACTCTGCACTAATCCCATCCTCTCTAAGCTGATACAACAGCCTAAAATACGCACCATGCCTCGTCGCTTCAACATTTCTCATATTCCAAAGCATGCTCAGCTCCAACTCCAAAAAATAATCCAAACTGAACCTATCTACATCAAACCGCACAGCTCTTTGATATTGATTATTGTTTCTGTCTGATTCTCTAGACACCTCAAACAGCTCACCATTTAATAAATACATTCTTGTATAGCTTTGTCTGCGTTGCCCATTTACAATAGATTCACCATCACTAATATACCTAAAATTAGTCCCATTAGAAACCATAGACCTTGTCAAAGTTTCTATCATTGTTTCTCTTTGCGTACCCCAATAGCTCACCTCACTAACATGCATATGAGAGCTGAATGAAAAAGCAGGGATATCGCTAGAATGGACAAAATCATCCCAACTATCTATCAAATTGCGAGTTTGACTTTGTGTCAGTGTGCCCGATTGGCGGGGGAGATTGGGGCGATCAAGGCTAGGCGTCTCATTGCCAGGGCCAAATGTGCATGCATTTAGCGGCATAAAAACAACCCCAAAAACCATCACCAGCACAATCAATATACCAATTTTTTTCATAGTATCTTCTCCTTTTTCAACGAATTGTTATATCAATGTATTGATATATACTTGGATTTAGCACACTTGATACAGTCATCCTAAAACTACTTAATCTTAAGAACTGCCACCAATCCACTAGCATAATGCTTATGATAGTGCCACCATTTCCCGAAATTCTTATATCGTCAACATGTGTACCATCAAATTCCACTCTAATAAAATACCACGATGGATGTGTCCTTTCTATTCCATCAAAATTCAATATTGCTCTGCCACTAAGCCACAAAAAATGCCCCTGTCTAACAATCAATCTTTGATCAATTGCCTCTTGTATCCAAGCAATATTTGCTATATTTATAGTCATTGATTCAATAGGCGGTCGTGCAAAAAGATTGACATTTGGCATAGGAACTACAACATTGTTGTCCCACACAAACCTAGTTTGCCGCACCCTATATTCTAGAGTGCTAAACCCACCTGGGGGGTTGAACCTAAATTCAGACCTAGTAGCATACCAAATCAGCCTATTATATCTATCAAAGATTGCTTCTCTAGAAAATCCTTCATGCATATGAAAATAAAATCGCACATAATCGCCATGAACATAAGCAGTTATACCATGTGGTCCCCCCAAATTTGCTTCTTGCACTAAAAAATCTTCAAAAATCCTTCCCATATCAAAGCTACCCTGCTCATCATGTATTACAAATTTTTGATAACCATCGCTGATAGATTCATCCTCTTGCATATCTATATTCCGGCGGTCATAAACACTCTCAAACAGCTCGCCATTATGTAAATACAATATATAAGAATACACGGGCATATCTAAATCAAGCCGATAATTTGATGAGCGTATATTAAGATTTATTCCATCAGAAATAATACTGAATCTATCAGCTTGATGCGACCAATTAACAAATCTAATATACTTAGAGTTTATAGCAAATTCCAAAAGACCTGTTTGTCTATTTGGCAAACTTCGCCAAGAGTCCACAGTATATCTTATCTCGCTTGTATTCAATGTCGCTGTCCAAGCGTCAAGAACAGGTTTTTCAATCAGAGGAGGTTCTGTTGGTATAGGCAATTCCTCTGTTTCACCACCAAGCTCACCGCCAAATTCACAGGCAGTCGCAACAATGCTAAACATGAATAAAGCTAATATAAAAATAGCCAAGACAAAAATTGACACCAATTTTTTAAACACTTTTGTCATAACTTCTCTCTCCTTTATAAATGCTTTATTGATTAAAGACACCACATCTAAATTATTGGCTTTAAACCTCCACATTAATATATCATAACAATATATTAATGTCAACTAAATTATACTTGAAAAACATAGCAAAAAACACCTGCCCCAATTAAAGGTAGGTGTTTTAAAATAAATCATTTTTGTCTGTTTTGTCTGTTTAAGTTTAAACTAGCTCAATCATAGCCATTTCTGCCGCATCGCCTCTTCTAGGTCCAAGCTTTAATACCCTAGTATACCCGCCATAGTTTCCGTTTGCCACAGTTTTTGCTCTTTGATCATATTTAGGTGCAAGCTCATTAAAAATCTTTTCAATGATAGGATATTTAATATGTCCTGTTCTAATTTTGTATGCCGCATTAGACTCACCTTCTGCTTGCAATTCAGGAACATTATAAACCTTGCCCAAAATAGCACGCCTAGCCGCCAATTTTTTAGGGCCATCGTTGACTAATTCTAATTGAATCTCTTTGCCTTTTGAGTTTTTTCTTAAAACAACCTTTTTAACAACATCCAAATATGTTGCGATAGCCTTAGTCAAAACCTTGTCCGCCAAACGAGAAACCTCTTTTGCGTGCTGCAAAGTAGTCTCAATTTTTCCATACCATAAAAGGTTTGTTACTTGATTTTTTAGCACCGCCATTCTTTGGTCGGTAGGTTTGCCTAGTTTTCTTTGTTCCATGATGATTCTCCAATGCTCAATGCATAATGCACTGTTTTGTTTTATTCTTCGCCCTTTGATAAATCCAGCCCGTATCCACGCAACTTGTTGATTACCTCATCAAGCGACTTTCTGCCCAAATTTCGCACCTTTAGCATATCATCTTCACTCTTGTTAGTCAAATCCTCAACAGTGTTGATGTTTGCACGCTTTAAGCAGTTATAGCTTCTTACAGATAAATCCATGTCCTCAATCTTCATCTCTAGGATGCGCTGCTGCTCACCCTCTTCACGATTAATCAAAATATCCATTTCAGAAATGGTAGTAGACAAGCCCACAAACAATCTGATATGATCCTCAATTGATCTTGCCGCAAGCGACAAAGTGTCCTTTGCTGACAACGATCCATCAGTTTTTACATCAATAATAAGCCTGTCATAATTAATATCTTGCCCTACCCTAGTTGCCTCAACGCTATAGCTAGCCGCCTTAACTGGAGTAAAGCGACTGTCAATCGCAATAAAACCAATGGGCTTTGACGCATCCTTGTTGTGTTCTGCCACCACATAGCCTCTGCCACGCCCTACTGTCATCTCCATATTAAGCTTGCTATTAGCATCCATCGTGCAGATATACAATTCAGGGTTTAATACCTCTACCTCAGGATCTAAATCAATGTCCGCCGCCGTCACCACACCTGGAGTATTTTTTTCTATTCTGATAGTTTTCTTTAAAGATTTGTCCGAATAATTTGCCTTTAGATTAAGCTCTTTTAAATTAAGAATAATCTCGGCAACATCCTCTCTAATCCCTTTTATCGTGCTAAACTCGTGGTCAACTCCTTCAATCTGCACACCAACAACCGCCGCACCCGGCAAGGCTGACAGCAGCACTCTTCTGATAGAGTTGCCTAAAGTTGTTCCGTATCCTCTTTCAAGCGGCTCTACAATAAACCTTCCAGTTCTAAAGTCGGCGCTTTCCTCTAGCGTAATTTTCGGTCTTTCTATTTCCATCATAATGGTATATATCTCCTAGGGAAAAATTTGTAACAATGCACAATTCAAAATGCAGAATGCGCAATTAAGGTGTGCCACAATTAGATTAGTGTTAAAAATTAAATAGAACAAAAATTCATTAATTGTGCATTGTGCGTTTTGCATTGTGCATTGATTTTATTACTTGCTGTATCTTTCAACAATCAACTGCTCTCTGATGTTTAGGTCAATGTCCTCACGCTTAGGATTTTCAATGATTTTGCCTTCTAGCTTTTCTGTATCAAACGAAACCCACTTAGGCATAACAATCTTTGCCCCCCTAAGCTCTTTAAACAACTCATTGCCTCTTTTAGATTCTTTAATAGCAATCACATCGCCTGGCTTGACTTTATAGCTTGCAATGTCTACTAATCCGCCATTGACAGTAATATGCCCGTGGTTGACAATTTGCCTAGACATGCTTCTTGAAGCACCAATCCCCATGCGATAAACAACATTGTCTAGTCTACGCTCAATCAAAATAAGCATGTTTTCACCGACAACGCCTTTCATGCGCTTAGCTTTTTCATAATATGCCCTAAATTGCTTTTCTAATAGACCATACATGCGCTTAGCTTTTTGCTTTTCACGCAATTGGATAGAATATTCAGAATGCTTTTTTCTAGCCATGCCGTGCTGACCTGGAGGGGTCGGGCGTTTATCAATAGCACACTTTTTAGAAGTGCATCTGTCGCCTTTCAAAAATAATTTTGCGCCTTCTCTTCTGCACTGACGGCAGCTGTTGTCCATGTTTCTTGCCATGTTTCTCCTTAACAATGCATAGTGCTAAACAAGCATAATGCACAATTATTGATAGTTTCAATTTAAAAATTAGTTAAATTAGTTAAATTAGATCTATATGTTTTGTCAAATATTTAAAAATCATGTTGTTGAGTTTTTTTGTACTATGCTATCCGCAAGCATACTAATTGTATATTTTGCTATTTAGCACTAAGCATTAAAAACTACACACGACGCCTTTTAGGTGGTCTGCATCCATTGTGCGGAATAGGCGACACATCAGTGATAGAAGTGACACCAATACCCACTACATCCAAAGCCCTAATTGACGACTCTCTGCCGTTGCCAGGCCCTTTTACAAATACATCAACGCTTCTAAGCCCAGCATCCTTAGCAATAACCGCCGCCTTTTCACATGCTTGCTGTGCCGCAAACGGAGTGCTTTTTCTAGCACCCCTAAAGCCTAGCGCCCCTGCACTGCACGCAGAAATTGCGTTGCCTTGCTGGTCAGTGAATGTAATAATCGTATTATTAAAAGATGACTGGATATGCACGCACCCTTTGTCAATGTTTTTGGTAACTCTTTTTTTAACCTTTGTTTTTGCTGCTGCTTTTGGTTTAGCTGGCATGTTAACTCCTATTTAATTCATAAATTCAAAATTATGAATTATGAATTAATGTGTTGTTTAATAAATTAGGTATTATACCCCAGGGCAGAGCCCTGGACCCCCATGCCGCCCTTGGCGGCATGCTTCCGCAGCTTAAGCTGCGGAAGCATGCCATTTTTGGCGGTCACAAATTTTCCCTTGTATCGCTAAGAAAATTTGCTTGGTTAATTAAAATTCCTCATCAATTCTAAATTCAGAATTGAAACTATTTCTTCTTAGCTCTGCCTACTGCACGCTTAGGACCTTTTCTAGTCCTTGCGTTTTGCTTGGTGTTTTGCCCCCTAACAGGCAAGCCTTTTCTGTGCCTTACGCCTCTATAACAGCCAATTTCAGAAAGCCTTTTAATATTCAAAGCAATCTCTCTAGTCAAGTCACCCTCAACCTTAAGATTTTTTTCAATATAAGACCTTAGGTCATTAGCTTGAGTTTCTGTCAAGTCTTTGACCCTTATGTTTTTGTCTACACTAGTTGCAGCCAAAATTTTATTAGACATAGGGCGACCAATGCCATAAATATATGTCAATGCTACCTCTACTCTTTTTTCTCTAGGTAAATCAATTCCTGCTATACGAGCCATGATGTTTTCTCCTTATTATCCTTGTCTTTGTTTGTGGTTTGGATATTTTGCACAAATAACCATAACCTTGCCGTGGCGTCTAATAACCTTGCACTTGTCGCACATAGGCTTAACTGATGTTCTTACTTTCATTTTTTAGTCCTCCTATTTAGCTAAAACTAATGCTTGTTTCTGTATGTGATTCTGCCCTTTGTTATGTCATATGGTGACATTTCAATCTTGACTGAATCTCCTTCTAGTATCCTAATATAATTAACCCTCATCTTGCCTGAGATGGTGCAGTGGACTATGTGTCCGTTGGTCAATTTGACTTTAAACTCTGATCCCCTAAGTGATTCTACAACCACTCCTTCGGCTTCTATCATATCTGATTTTGGCATCTAGGTTTGCACCTCCCTTTTATAGTTTTTGATGGCTAATTTTATGTCTGTAATCTTTATCTTGTCTGGCAAATCTGTATTGCTTAAGTACTTTAGGTGTCTATCTTTTTTGCGTTTTGGGTTTTTTAAACTGCGATACTCCCCGTCTATCAAGCTGACATACCCATCCAATAAAGTCTCAACAACCACATACACCCTGCCCTCATCATGCCCTGCCATGCTTGCCACTATATCACCTTTTTTTAATTCATACTTTAATTTCATAGTGTCAAAATTAGTGGCTCACCCTTGGTGACAATAACAGTGTTTTCATAATGCGCTGATGCCCATCCATCACTTGTCCTAACAGCCCACCCATCAATATCTGTATAAACCTCATGCCCGCCTAAATTAATCATAGGCTCTATCGCAAGCGCATAGCCCGCCCTTAGCCTAATCCCTGTCTCTCGCTCACCATAGTTTAATACCTGTGGATCCTCGTGCAGTCTCTTTCCAATGCCGTGCCCACACATACTCCTAACCACACTAAACCCTTGCCCCTCTACAAACCTTTGTATCGCATTTGCCATGTTGCCTATCCTTGCCCCATCCTTGCACTCTTTAATGCCTTCAAAAAAACTCTCTCTTGCCGCATCAATCAACCGCTCCTTCTGCCTTGAAATCTTTCCTATTGCAAATGTCCTTGCGGCATCTGCATGAAAAGCACCAATATATGCACCGATGTCCACGCTTAATATCTCACCCTCTAACAACAATCTATCTGATGGAAACCCATGAACCACAATATCATCAACCGACATGCAAGATGCAAATTTATAGCCATTGTAGTTTTTAAATGACGGAGTCGCACCTTTAGATAAAATAAACCGCTCAACCTCATCATTTAATTGCATTGTAGACACACCAGGCTTAACCAAACTCTCTATTAACTTAAGTCCTTCGCTTACAATCTTGCCAGCCACTGCCATTTTTTCTATATCTTTGTCATTTTTAATGCTTATCATAGTTTTATATTGTGGGCAATGCTGTTAAAAACTTTTTGAGTATCCTGTGCCCCGTCTATACTAATAAGATTGCCCTTTTTAGTATAATACTCAATCAAATGTGCTGTCCACTCATCATAAACCTCTAACCTTGTCTTAAAAATATCCGCATTGTCGTCCTCTCTATTAAATAGCTTTCCGCCGCAATCACATCTCTTTTTAGCTAGTTCATCCAAGCTTGTGCAATCATCAGAAAAGTTGTAATTTTTAGCACACTCTATGCACACTCGTCTGCCTAGCACCCTTTTTATCAACAGCTCTCTAGGCACAACCAAATTAACAACCACAATCCTTTGCCCAAAGTTTTTGCAAAGCTCATCTAGACATTTTGCTTGCTCAATTGTTCTAGGAAACCCGTCTAGCAACGCCCCATCCTTGCAATCCTCTTGTGACAATCTATCACCCACCAACTTTATAACAATATCATCAGGTGCTAGTCTCCCCACATTGATTAACTTGGCAATCTCCTTGCCGCCTAAAGGGTCTTTTTTTATCTCTTGTCTAAAAATATCGCCCGTAGATATGTGAGGTATTTTATAATAATCCCGAATTTTTTCCGCTTGAGTGCCTTTGCCGCTGCCAGGAGCGCCTAATAGGACTATATACATAACAATACCTCTTTGACTAATCCAAAATTATGAGTTGGTTTAAATCCTTGCAGTCAAAACTTTGAATTACTTTAAAAAGCCTTTATAATGCTTCATCATCATTTGTCCCTCTAATTGAGTTCTAATTTCTAAAGCAACTGATACTACGATTAGCATACCTGTTGCAGAAAAAGCATTTACCAAGCCTTGCTGTCCAGGGAAAACCTGAGACATAATTATTGAAGGCACGATCGCAACAAACATTAAGAATATTGCCCCAAACAGCGTCAATCTTTTGTTGATTTTTCTTAGATAATCTTCTGTTGGCTTGCCCGGTCTAATCCCTGTTATTGTGCCGCCTTGCTGCTGCAAGTTTCTTGCAACTTCGTCAGGCTTAAACTGAATTTGTGCATAAAAATAACTAAAGCCCAATATCAAGAGTCCCATGAAAGCAAAATATATCACCGCTCCCCAAGGGTTTGCCGCATTAGGGCTTACCCAGCGTTGCCACCATGCACTAAATCTAATCATAGCACCTGGCTCTGCATCGCCCACAGGCGGAGCTTGAAAGCTTGCAATAAATTGAGTAATAATAAGTGGAAAAGTAACAAGTGCCGTTGCAAAGATGATAGGCAATACGCCGTTTGCGTTTACCTTAATTGGGATGTGCGTGCTTTGCCCGCCGTATACCTTGTTGCCCTTGACTTGCTTTGCATACTGAACAGGAATCTTCCGCTCTGCCCCGTCTACAAAAACTATCAAGAAGAAAATAATCAACACAAACGCAAAGAACATCAGCAATCGCCACACATAAGTCATAGCCACATCATCACCAAGCCCAGCCATACCTTCAACCGTTCCCCAAATTGCAAGACCAGCAGATGCCACAATTCCTACAAAGATCAACAATGACATACCATTGCCAATACCAATTTCTGTGATCCTCTCGCCCAGCCACATAGTAAACATAGCCCCAGCAATCAACACAAACCCTACGATGAATGCAACCAAAATTGTGCCTTCGCCGCCAAAGATAGGCACTAATACACCGCTATTTGACCAGCTTGCCGCAATACCAAATGCTTGTGCTGCTGCCAAAAACAATGTCAACCATCTTGTAACCTTTTCAATCTTTTTGCGTCCTTCTTCGCCTTGTCTTGACCACTGCTCAAGCTTTGGAATAGCCACAGTCAACAGCTGTGTAATAATTGACGCATTAATATAAGGGGAGATACCGATCGCAAGCAGTGCCCCGTTTGAAAGTGCTTGCCCGCCTATTGCAGATAAAAGTGCAAACAAAGTGTTGTCGTGCATAGCATAGCCCATAGCCGCCATGTCAACACCAGGAACAGGAATCCAGCTCCCTAAGCGGAAAGCAAATAAAAGCGCAAGAGTAAGCAATAGCTTATTCCTGATCTCCTTATTTTTAACCGCTGTTTTTAATGTTTGTAACATTTAGTTCTCTCCATTAATTATTCTGAAATGACAAATTAATTCTTAATTTCTAAATTAATTCAGCTTTTCCGCCTAATCTCTCTATTTTTTCAATAGCAGATTTAGTAAATTTATTAGCCTTGATAGTTAGTTTTTTGCTAAACTCACCATCAGCCAAAATTTTAAGACCATATTTTTCTGACTTTCTGACAATACCTCTTGCTAATAAAGCATCCAAATCCACAGTATCACCATTATTAAAGACTTCTAAACTAGATAGGTTTATAACTGCATAGATTTTGCTAAAAGGATTGTCAAAACCGCTTTTAGGCATCCTTCTATATAGAGGAAACTGTCCGCCTTCAAAGCCTGGCTTAACTCCGCCGCCACTTCTTGCCCACTGACCTTTATGCCCCTTGCCCGAAGTTTTGCCTAAGCCCGACCCGATGCCTCGCCCTAGTCTTTTTCCTTTTACTCTTGCCCCTGGTGCAGGGCTTAATGTTCCCATTTTCATAGGTAACTCCTCAAAGTGCATAATGCTAAATGCACAATGCATTTTGTTGGTGCGCAATGCACGATACATAATGCACAATTAATGAATTTTATTTAAATTTAATTTTTGAAACTAGTATAGTTGCACTACACATCAACTGTGCATTGTGCGTTATGCACCGACAAAATGCATTGTATACTAAATTTCCACTACTTCAATCAAATGCTTTACTACAAAAATCATTCCTCTGATTGCATCGTTGTCTTTTTGAATTGCGATAGAATTGATTTTTGACAAGCCTAATGCTTGAATTGTTTTGATTTGTTTTTCCTTGCAGCCATTAGTAGATCTAACTAATTTAAGCTGTAACTTTTTTCCATCTGTTTTTTTAGCCGTTGCCATATTAATGCTAGATCCTCCTAATTTAAAATTTCTTCTACAGTTTTGCCACGAAGTCTAGCAATATGCTCTGGACTTCTGATTTCTGTCAAGCCCTTAAAAGTAGCCTTAACTGCATTGATAGGGTTTCTTGACCCATACATTTTTGTAGTGATGTTTTTAATGCCCGCAAGCTCTACAACCGCACGCACGCTTGCACCTGCTTTGATACCGCTACCCTCTGGAGCTGGCTTTAATAACACAGCACTTGTGCCGAATTTGCCAATATTCTCATGAGGAATAGTAATCTCATTTAAAGCAATGCTAACCATGCTGCGTCTTGCCGCCGCCTCAGCTTTTTTAACAGCCTCAGGAACTTCAGCCGCCTTGCCGTTGCCCACGCCCACTCTGCCATTAGAGTCACCTGCAACAACCAACGCAGAAAAACGCATATTACGACCACCCTTAACAACCTTGGTTACACGATTAACTGCAACTAGCTTGGTTTTGATGCCGTCGTCTACTTTTTCTTCACGGTTTTCTCTAGGGCCTCTGCCGCCGCCAGGACGATTGCCGCCACCTTTTCTATCACCGCCGCCTCTGTTGTTGTCAAAGCCGCCGCCTCTTGCTCCGCCGCCCCTAGGTGCTCTTGGAGTAGCTGCTGCCGCATCACTAGGTGCTGCCACCGCTTCTATATTGTTGTCATTTTTAATCTCTTCTGACATAAAAACCTCTTTGATTAATTCAGAATTATGAATTATGAATTTTAAATTATTGTGTCCTTTTAATTTTGAAAGTTAACTTGAAAGCATTCCTTAATTCAGAATTATGAATTATGAATCCCCTTAAAAGTCTAAGCCGCCTTCTCTTGCCCCGTCTGCTAATGCTTTGATTCTGCCAGTATACAAATAGCCGCCTCTGTCATAAACAACCTGAGTGATGCCTGCTTTTTTAGCCCTTGCCGCAACCTCTTGTCCTACCTTTTTAGCAGCGTCTGACTTTTTCAAGCCTTTTAAATTTATGCCCTTAGCAATAGTTGAGCATGACACAAGCGTAACCCCTTTAGAGTCGTCAATGATTTGTGCATAGATGTGGCTTGTGCTTCTATATACACTTAGTCTAGGTCTAGCAGTTGTGCCCACTAGATTTGTCCTGATTCTTAGGTGTCTTTTTTTTCTTATTTCATTTTTGTTTGGTTTAGCAATCATTTATTATTTACCCCCTGTTTTGCCTTCTTTCTTGATTAGCTTTTCAGTTGAGTATCTAATACCATACAAATGATATGGCTCAACAGGTCTTTTTGACTTGATTGTTGCAGCAACTTGACCCACTAGCTCTTTAGAAATGCCGCTAACAACAATTGTAGTAGCATCTGGACAAGCCAATGAAACGCCCTCTGGTGCAACCATCTCAACTGGGTGAGACAATCCAAGTGCCATAGTCAGCTTGTTGCCTGCCAAATTACACTTCCAACCTACACCATTTACGATCAAGGTTTTTGTATAAGGAGTGACAACACCGTTTACCATGTTGTTTATAAGCTGTCTATAAAGCCCGTGCTTAGCTTTGGTAGGCTTAGCTTCTGACAGCCTCACCACCTCAACAGTGCCAGCACCGATTTTGACATCAATTTTTTTGTCCACAATTGGTTGTGACAGTTTGCCCTTAGGGCCTTCAACCGCAACAACACCATTGTTAAACTCTACCTTAACGCCGGCAGGGACAGTTATTGGAGTTCTTCCTATTCTTGACATAATTTAATATAACCTCCTACCACACATATGCCAATACTTCGCCGCCAACAGCCGCTTTTCTTGCCATTTTGTCAGTCATTACACCTTTTGAGGTAGACACTATTGCAATACCAAGTCCGCCTAAAACCTTAGGCAAATCCTCGTGACCGCAATAGATACGCAACCCAGGCTTTGATATGCGTTTTAGGTTGTTAATAACCCTTTCATATTTGTGCCCATATTTAAGCGTAATAAAAATGTTTTTATGATTATTTTCATCAGTAACTTCTTCAGCGCTTGCAATATACCCTTCGTCAACCAAAATATTAGCCATAGCCTTTTTGATTTTAGAAAAAGGAATAGAAACGGTGTCATGCTTTGCAATCAAAGCATTTCTGATTCTTGTTAAAAAATCCGCTATTGGATCAGTAACTACCATACTCATGTTTTAATATTCTCCTTTATCCTAAAATTTTTACCAGCTTGATTTTCTTACGCCAGGAATCTCTCCTGCGTATGCAAGCTCTCTAAAGCATATTCTGCAAATACCATATTTTCTAAGCACCGCATGTGGTCGTCCACAAATAGTGCATCTAGTATATTCTCTAGTCTTATATTTTTGCGGCTTTTGCTGCTTGTTTATCATCGCTTTTTTAGCCATGGATTCTCCTCAATGCACAATGCTAAGTTGTTAGAGTGCACAATTAATGAACTTAAGTTTTAATTTAACTTTTTGCGTCTAATACAAGATTAATTTTTAAACGGCATTCCCATTTTAGCCAACAATGTTTTAGCATCGTCATCAGATTTTGCAGTTGTAACTATGATTACATCAAAGCCTCTGATTTTTTCTACTAATTCATATGAAATCTCTGGGAAAACAATTTGCTCTTTGATACCCATCGCATAGTTGCCTCTTCCGTCAAACGATTTTGATGAAATTCCTCTAAAGTCTCTCATCCTTGGCAATGCTACTGATACTAGCTTGTCATAAAACTCATACATTCTGTTGCCACGCAAAGTAACCTTAGCACCCACTGGCTGATTTTCACGCAATTTAAAGTTTGCAACAGATTTTTTTGCTTTTGTTAGAACTGCTTTTTGACCAGCGATTGACTCAAGCTCTTTAACAGCCGCTTGAATGCTTTTTGCGTTGTCTTTGATGTCGCCCATACGCATGTTTAGGATGATTTTGTCTAGTTTTGGCACTTCCATCACATTTTTATAGCCTTTGTCTTTTAGCAGTGTAGGAATTATTTCTTTATTGTATTTGTCTTTTAGGCGATTTGCTGGATATTTTGATAGGTCTTGAGGAGCAGGAGCTGCCTTTTTCTCAGATGCTGGCTTTGGCGTTGGTGCTGGTGCTGGCTTTGGTGCTTCTGCCGCCTTTGGAGGCACAGGCACTTTTTTATCTTCTGCCTTAGGTGCTTCTATTGCAACTGGCTTAGGCTCTTCCGCCGCCGCCATGGCAACAGGTGCAACAACTGCCGCCACCTCTTCTTTTGCCGCTGGTGTTTTTTTAGCCGCCGCTGGTTTTTTAGCCCCTAACCCAGTAGACACAGGAACCTTTTTAGGTGCTGCTTTTTCTTTTGCCTCAGGAGCTGCCTTTTTTGTGGTAGTTGTCTTTTTAGCAACTTCCTTAGCTTCTTCTGTGGTTTTTGCAGCCTTCTCTTTTGCTGGCGCTTTAGGCTTTGCAGGAGCTTTTTCTGCTTTAGGTTTTGCAGGTGCTTTTTCTTTAGACTCTGCCTTAGCTTTTGGAGCAACTGCTTTTTTTGCTGGAGCTTTTTTTGCTGGTGCTTCTGCCGCCGCAGCCTCTATATCAGATGCCGCCGCCATTGCCGCCGCAGCAGCCTCTGCCGCCGCTTTTGCCGCATCCGCCGCCGCTTTTGCTGCTTTTACGGCTGAATTTGCCGCTGTTGTAGCTGCCTTTTTAGTGGCAGGCTTTTTTTCTTTTATTTCGTCACTCATTTTCTAGCCTACCTCCTAATTATTTTTTTCATCTGCATTTGCAGGTGTTGTAGTATCTTCTTCTTTAACCTTTCTAGTACGCTTAACCCTTGAATCGCCGCTCTTTGACTCTCTAACCGCTTTTGCATCTTTATCTTTGTCTTTTTTCTTAGCTTTTTCTGCCTTAAACTCTAAAGACGCACCGCACTTTTTGCATACCCTCGTTTTTTTGTCACCCTCAATCTTAGCCCCTAATCTAGTTGCTTTATCGCATGATGGACAAACTACTTGAACATTGCTTATGTTTATGTTGCCTTCAAACTTTTGTATTCCGCCAGGGTCTTGAGCAGATCTAGGCTTTTTATGTTTAGACACAATGTTGCGTCCTTCAACCTTAACAAATCCTTTTTCTGGGTCAACAAAAATAACCTTGCCGGTTTTGCCCTTTTCTTGTCCTGTAATGATTACGACATTGTCGTTTTTTCTGACTCTATAGCTCATTGCGGTATTCCTTTTAATTCAAAACTCAAAAATAAATTTAAGAATTGGTGAATTGATTTTTTCTTGATTTTTAATCTGAACAGCACTAAATATTAAATAACTTCTGGTGCAAGTGAGATAATTTTCATATAATCTTTATCTCTTAGTTCTCTTGCAATTGGTCCAAAAATCCTTGTGCCTTTTGGCTGTTTTTCTGCATTGATAATAACAGCTGCATTGTCGTCAAATCTTATGTGCGTGCCATCAGGTCTATTAATCCCATAGCTTGATCTAACAATAACTGCTTTGATTACATCACCTTTTTTAACAGCACCACCAGGGTTTGCACTTTTTACTGATGCAACAATTACATCACCTATATTAGCACTTCTTCTAAAAGAGCCGCCTAGCACCCTAATGCACATAATCTCTTTTGCGCCGCTGTTGTCGGCAACTTTTAAATAACTTTGCGGTTGAATCATGGTAGTCTCCAATGCACAATGCTAAATGCACAATGCACAATTGTTGAATTTTTATTGTTTAATATCATCACCCATCACAATGAAGCTCACACTAATCGTGCAACTTACATCATGAATTGTGCATTGATATTATTTCGCTTTCTCGATGATAGACACCAAGCGCCATCTTTTTTCTTTTGACAGCGGTCTTGTTTCTGAAATTTGAACAATATCGCCGATTCCACACTCGTTGTTTTCATCATGTGCTTTAAACTTGGTGGTTTTGTTGATTGTCTTTTTATAAAGTGGGTGTTTTGCTTTGTCACGAACTGCAACTACAATAGTTTTGTCCATTTTGTTTGATAGCACAATGCCCTCACGCACTTTTCTAAAGTTTCTTGCCTCTAGGGCATCATTTTGCTTATTAACTTCCATTTATGCCCCCTTAGTTTGATGCCGCCGCTAGCTCACGCTGACGAAGAACAGTCTTAACTCTTGCAATATCTTTTTTGCACTTAACCATTTGCAATGGATTTGATAGTTGACCAGATGCATGTTGAAATCTATAGTTGAACAGCTCTTGCTTTAATTCTTTTAATTTGATGTTTAGTTCATCATTTTTAAATTCATTATAGTTTGTTTTCATTATGCTTTAGCCTCCTCTTTAGGTTTGTTTTTAGCTGTTTTTTCAGCCACAAACGCCTCATAATTAGGGTCATCTGGACTCATAGTATCACCTTTTTTGATGATTTTGCACTTAACAGGCAACTTGTGAGTCGCAAGCCTAAGTGCCTCTCTAGCTAAAGCCTCATTTGGGTATGACAACTCAAACATAACCTTGCCCGGCTTAACCACCGCTACCCAAAACTCTGGGCTACCTTTACCGCTACCCATTCTGGTTTCAGCAGGCTTTTTAGTGATAGGCTTGTGTGGGAAAATTTTAATCCAAACCTTGCCGCCCCTCTTGATATGTCTTGTCATAGCAATACGGGCAGACTCTATTTGTCTAGAAGTAATCCAACCAGGTGATGCTGCGGCAATACCAAACTCACCATAGGTAACCTCATTACCTTTAGTAGCCTTGCCCGTCATGCGACCTCTGTGGACTCTTCTTCTTTTAACTCTTTTTGGTATTAACATGGAATTTTACTCCGTAAAATTAATGATGAATGATGAATGATGAATGATGAATTATTGAAATCTTAATTTAATTCAGTTCAGCACTAATCCCTTGGTTGCCTATTGTCTCTAGGCTCTCTTTTTGCTTCTTCTTTTTTAGGCTTGCCGATTAGCTCACCTTTATATATCCAAACCTTTACGCCGATTACACCAAATGTAGTGTTTGCTCTTGCTTCAGAATAATCTATATCAGCACGCAAGGTTTGAAGAGGGATACTTCCCTCATGATAATTTTCTGATCTTGCAATCTCTGCCCCGTCTAGTCTGCCTGACACCATTATTTTGACACCTTTTGCACCGCTTCTCATAACTCTTGACATAGCTTGCTTCATCGTGCGTCTAAATGATGCCCTTTTTTCTAATGCCGCCGCCACTGACTCTGCAACTAAGACAGCATCCAAATCAATGCGTTTTACCTCTAAAATGTTGATGCTTAATGCCTTTCCGTCTACAAATTTTGCAAGCTCTTTTTTCAAAGTCTCAACGCCCGCACCTTTTTGTCCGATAATCATACCAGGCTTAGAAGTGTGAATGTTTACAATAACTTTGCCTTGTGCACGCTCAATTGCAGTTTTAGAGATTCCAAATGCATAGTATTTGTTTTTGATATGCTCTCTGACTTTATAATCTTCTAATAAGAATTTAGAAAAATCTTTTTTGTTTGCGTACCACTGCGCATTCCATTCTTTATTGATGCCGATTCTTAAACCGATTGGATTAACCTTTTGACCCATTTTAGTTTGTCTCCTCTTTTATGTCAGTTGCTTTTGCAGTAGTTTCTTTTTTTGCAGCGGGCTTTTTAGCTGGTGCTGCTGCTTTTGCTTTTGCTGGTGACGCTTTTGCAGTTGTGCTAGCAGGTTTTTTTGCCGCTGTAGTTGTTTTTTTAGCTGGTGCTTTTGCAGTGCTAGTTGCAGTCTTTTTGGTTTCAGTGCTAGCAGTCGCTTTTACCTCTTGATCAGCATTGCTTGCAGCCAAAATAGAAGTGCCCTTAGTATCCAAAATTACGCTAATATGGCAAGTACGCTTTAAAATCGCATAGCTTCTGCCCTTTGCTCTTGGCATTGCCCTTTTCAAAGTAGGCCCAGGGTCTGCATAAATCGCCGCAACAAATAAATCAATCCTAGCTATGCCCATGTTATGCTCTGCGTTTGCTGTTGCACTTTTAATCAGCTTTAATACCACAGGACTAGTAGATTTTGGAGTGCTCTCTAAAATAGCGATAGCCTCGTTGACGCTTTTGCCCCTAACGGTATCAATAACAGCCCTTGCTTTAAAGGGCGAAATCCTAATATTATATACATGTGCGTGCGGTCTTTTTTCTCTAGTTGCCGCTATTTTTGCCGCTTTTTCTTTTATGCGTTTAGCCATGATTTTCTCCAATGCACAATGCATAATGCATAATGCATAATTAAAGATGTCCTAATTTAAATTTGATCCTATCTGCCCTTAGATTTTTTATCTGCCGCATGTCCACGATAAGTCCTTGTAGGTGCAAACTCACCTAGCTTGTGTCCTACCATTTCTTCTGTGCAATAGACAGGGACATGAATCTTGCCGTTGTGAACAGCAATTGTGCAACCAATAAACTCTGGATATATCGTTGATGCCCTTGACCATGATTTGATAGGCTTTTTTTCCATGCTGTCTTTTTGAGCCAACACTCTATCAAACAATTTTTTGTCTACAAAAGGTGCTTTTTTTAAACTTCTTGACATTTCTTTCTCCAATGCACAATGCACAATGCATAATGCACAATTATTGACATATTAATTAATTCTTCTAATAATATACTTGCTGCTGGTCTTGCGTTTGTTTCTTGTCTTTTTACCCAAAGTAGGTTTGCCCCACGGAGTAACAGGACTTGGCATACCGATAGGAGATTTACCTTCACCACCACCATGAGGATGGTCGCACGGGTTCATTACTACACCCCTAACTGTTGGCTTGATGCCCATGTGCCTTTTTCTTCCTGCTTTGCCGATAGAAATCAACTCATGCTCCAAATTGCCCACTTGCCCGATTGTCGCTCTGCATTGCACAGGCACCAATCTCATCTCACCGCTTGGCATTTTAAGTGTAGCATATTTGCCCTCTTTTGCCATAAGCTGTGCTGCGTTGCCCGCACTTCTTGCAATTTGTCCGCCTCTGCCTGGTCTCATTTCAATATTATGAAGCATAGTACCCACAGGAATAGCAGACATTGGCAAGCAGTTGCCCGCTTTTATGTCGTGATTAACTCCACTATATAATACATCGCCCACACCTACTCCTAGCGGTGCTAGGATATATCTTTTTTCGCCGTCAGCATAATGAAGCAAAGCAATATAAGCTGTCCTGTTTGGATCATATTCTATAGTAGCCACTTTTGCAGGAATATCGTCTTTGTTGCGTTTAAAATCTATGATGCGGTATTTAACACGGTTTCCACCGCCAATGTGACGCACCGTAATACGACCATAGCTGTTTCTTCCGCCCGTTTTTTTCTTAACCTCAAGCAAAGATTTTTCAGGCTTGTTTGTAGTTATTTCATCAAAGCCTGCCGTTGTTTTAAACCTTTGACCAGGCGTAATAGGTCTATATCTTTTTATTGACATGGTAATTTCTCCAATGCACAATGCACAATTGACAGTGCACAATTAATGAGGGGTTTTAGTAAAATTGTCATCGTAGGGGCGGGCGTCCCCAACCGCCCGTCGCTTTATCTATTAAGATAATGATTCAAAAAATTCAATTGGTTTTGACGATGCCGACAATTGCACATATGCTTTTTTGATTTTAGGAGTATATCCACTGTGCTTGCCTTGTCTTTTAAGCTTGCCTCGCAAATTAACAGTGTTGACTTTTTCCACCTTAACTCCAAAAATTTCTTCAATTGCTATTCTGATTTGAACTTTGTCTGCCCTTCTGTCTACTAAAAATCCGTATTTTTTGATTGCTATGCCAGCATAGCATTTTTCAGATAACAAAGGCTTTTTGATAATATCGTATGCGTTCATAATTATTCACCAGCCTCCTCATATTTATAGTTTTCTTCAATTTTTTTGATAGCATCTACTGTCATCAAGCACTTTGCATTTGCCACCAAATCATAAACATTGATTAATTCTGCCGTGATTGTCCTAGCGTTTGGAATATTTGCAGCCACTCTTTTGACTTCTTCATCCATACCGTTTGTCACAATCAACACTCTTTTATCCAATTTTAAATCGTGCAAAACCTTTACCATCTCTTTTGTCTTAAGCTCATTAAACTTAAGCTTGTCAACAGCAATAAGGTTTCCACCCTCTAGCTTAGCACTAAGAGCAGTGCAAAGCGCCAATCTTTTGACTTTTTTATTGATTTTTTGAGAAAAATCTCTAGGCTTTGGAGCAAAAACCACTCCGCCGCCTACCCATTGAGGCGACCTAATAGACCCTTGCCTAGCACGACCAGTCCCTTTTTGTCTCCACGGCTTTCTGCCGCCGCCCCTTACTTCAGTTCTAGTAAGAGTGCATTTAGTACCCTGCCTAGCATTGTTTTGCTGAGCCACGATAACTTGGTGAATCACAGATTCATTATATTCTCTTGCGAAAACAGTTGGATTAAGCTCTAGCGTGCTGACCTGTTTCCCTTTTTGATTTAATACATTTATGCTTGGCATGGTAAACTCCGTTTTTCAATGCATAATGCTAAATGCATAATGCACAATTATTGATACTTTAATTTAATTATTTATATACTTAACTAGCCGCACCCTCACAATATCACCCGCACACATTCAATTATGCATTGTGCATTATGAATTATGCATTGCTATTTAACTGTCTCAGTAACTGTAACCAACCCACCCTTAGGCCCTGGTATCCCACCCATAATAAGAATCACATTTCTACCCTTGTCCACTTTCACTACCTTTAGATTTTGCACAGTCACCTTTTCATGCCCCCAATGCCCTGCCATTCTCATGTTTTTCATTACTCGTGACGGGTCACTTCTCATACCGTTTGAACCACCTTTTCTGACAGTTGGTCCTGTACCATGAGTTTCTTTAAGTCTGTGCTGGTTCCATCTTTTGATAGGTCCTACAAACCCGTGTCCTTTAGATGTGCCCGACACATCAACAAAGTCACCGCTTTGAAAAATCTCGCAATCAATAGTTGCACCCACTTCATATTTATCAGAAGGCAGCTTCAATTCTTTAACCAATTTTTTGCTAGGCTGCTTAACTTTTTTGAAAACACCCGCCTCTGGTTTTGTCAATTTATGCTCATTGATATCCTCAAAAGCACAAACTAAAGCAGAATATCCGTCTCTTTCTATAGTTTTTTTTCTAAGCACAGTCAAAGGAGCCGTTTCTACTACAGTAACGGGTATCATAAGTCCAGCGTCATCAAAAACCTGGGTCATTCCAATTTTACGGCCATATATAGCCTTATTAATAGCCTTTTGCATGGTAGTTTTCCTTATCAATGCACAATGCACAATGCACAATGCACAATTAATGTTGGGTTCAATCTGTTGTTTGGTTAAATTGCTTTAATTAAAGTTGATACTCACAATCATTTAGCACGACAGCACACCTTGAATTGTGCGTTGTGCATTATGAATTGTGCATTATAACTTGATTTGAATATCAACGCCGGCAGGCAAGTCCAATTTCATAAGACTGTCTACAGTTTTTGTTGACGGGTTGAAAATATCAATCAGTCTTTTGTGTGTGCGCATTTCAAACTGCTCACGGCTGTCTTTATATTTGTGGACAGCACGCAAAATCGTGACGATTTCCCTATCAGTAGGAAGAGGAAAAGGTCCGCTCACCTTAGCGCCACTTTGCCTAGCTGTTTCAATGATTCTGCCTGCACTCTTATCAATCAGGTCATGGTCATATGCTTTTAATTTGATTCTTATCTTTTGGCTAGCCATTGATACTCCTTGTTGTTGATTTTGCCGCCTTGCCACGAGGTCGGGCGTGCTAAATCTTCCCATCAAAAATAGCTGTACAAAATGCACAACCTACTTATTCTACTAATTATAGAACGCCCTGTCAAGCGTTTTTTAGCTATTTTTGTAAATTTTATAAAAAAGATTTTTACTTTATTATCCCCTCTCAATGTCATTTAATGTCATTTCGGGGGCGCAGCCCATTGGCACGAATACCTCTTGGCACGCCAATCACGAAGCGAGAAATCTTTGCTTTATTAATTTAATGTCATTAGTCTCTATGACAAAACTGCGATTAAAACCCGTAGGGGCGACCTGTGGTCGCCCGATTAATCTGCTTTTAGCGATAATTTACACTAAATGTAAGTACTACGGGCGACCACAGGTCGCCCCTACGAATTACACATACTACTCATGAAACAAGTCTAACATTTTTCATTCTTCAATCTTAATTTTTCATTACTCAATCCGCCCATCTTCTACCACAAACTTTTTATGCTCACCCAGCGCATCCACTACTCCAGCATCTAAATGCGTGCAGCTAATCACAGCCTGCATCCCTTTTATCCTAGTCAACAATTTATGCTGACGACTTAAATCCAATTCACCCATTACATCATCTAAAAGCAACACAGGAGACTCACCCCTGTCTATAGACAATGCCACCTCCGCCAATTTCAAACTAAGTGCCGCAGTCCGCTGCTGCCCTTGAGAGGCAAACCGCCGTGCATCCACCCCATCAATAAAAATGCCGAAATCATCCTTGTGCGGCCCTACATTTGTATACCCTAGTCTCAAATCCCGCTCCCTGCTTTTTTTAAGCTCCTCTTTAAAATTATGCTTAATCTGATCAACCTCTGTCCCCTCAATACTCTCATAATCTAAACTAAGCACCTCTCCTTCTGTAAGCATCCCATGCTCAAGCTCCCCAGCCTTAGACAGTGCCCTAATAAACCCTTTTCTTGTCTTGATAATATTAGCCCCTGCCTCTATCAATTGCATATCCCAAACATACAAATTGTCCTCATTGCCTTGACCGCTCTTAATCAACTTATTTCTTTGCGACACAATTTTATTATATCGCTGCAATAAATAAAAATAACCTCTTGACATCTGGCACAAAGCTATGTCCATAAATCTGCGTCTATCCGAGGGCGACTCTTTGACAATTTTCATCTCATCAGGAGAAAAAAACACCACCCTGATTATGCCCATAAGCTCACCCATCTTTGATATTGGCAACCCGTTGATGGATATTTTTTTGTTGGCGGCTTTATCTAATACAATCTCTAGCTTGTCCACTCCATAGCTTTTTTTTGCCTCCACTACAATTTTTGCCTTGTCTTGCTCCCACCTTATTAGCTCTTTATCCTTTGTTGTCCTTGCCGACTTTCCGATGCTAGACAAATAAAGTGCCTCTAATAAGTTGGTTTTTCCCTGAGCGTTTTGTCCTGTGATAAGATTGACAAAAGGGCAAAGCGTAATGCTCTGCCTTTTATAGTTTCTAAAGTCTGTTATTGTAATATTTGTGATTTGCATGGAGTTTTCAATGCACAATTATTGAGGGCTTTTGATAAAATAGTTATTACAGTTACACAATATAAAAACTACAACTGTGTTAGTGTCATATTAATGTAATTACACTCCCTATCCTACCGCACCCATCCTTAATTGTGCATTATGCATTGTGCATTGTGCATTGTTTTTAGCAGCAGCCATTATCCCTTTCAAAAAAGCTTTGACCATGCGCACACACCGCACATAAGTTGGGTGCTTCTTTCATGATTGCCACATGCCCACAGTTTCTGCAATGCCACTCTACTTCTTTTTCTGATACAAAAACTTTTTTCTTGTCTACTAGACCTAAAAAGCATCTATATCTTTCTTCGTGTCTTTTTTCCACTGCCCCTACCATTCTAAACTTGTTTGCTATGTCACTAAAACCCTCTTTTTCTGCCTCTTCAGCAAACTGCTTATACATTTGTGTCCACTCTTCATTTTCACCGTTTGCCGCATCCAAAAGATTTGCCGCCGTGTCTGCAATTCCATCATGCAATAATTTAAACCACTCTTTTGCATGAGCCTTTTCTTGATTTGCAGTATGTTCAAAAATCTCAGCGATTTCTTCAAAGCCATCCTTTTTTGCCTTTGATGCATAATAGGTGTATTTGTTTCTTGCCATAGATTCGCCTGCAAATGCAGCCAATAAATTTGCCTCTGTTTTTGTGCCTTTTAAACTTTTCATAATGAATTTATCTCCTAATTTTCTGTTAGAATACACTAGGCAAAACTGGTTTGTCAAGTGATTTTACTACCCTAATTTGATTAATAAATTTGTCCTTAAAGATTACCTTTTTGCCCTCTTCATTGTCATCAATTATAAAGCAGAATTTTCCGTTATTATATACAATTTTGTTGTCTTTTGTTATGTCATAGCTTAAGACACCTTTGGCAATTTTTGTCTTGTTGCCCTCTTTGTCCATGCACCATAACTCCACATTTTTTGGTGCAAAGCCTGCTGTGTCTTTGTCGCCTTTTTTGGCATTTTTCTTTTCTTCTTTGTCTAAATTAATCAGCTGATTTTGTATATAAATTTCTCTATCAGAGGCATCTTGTGCCTTTGTAGGATTGTTTCCATATGATTTGTTTTTATTCTTTTCAGAGCTTCTTTTAGCAACGCCTGCAAAAAATACTAGCAACCTAAAAAGCCCATACACAAGCCAAAACGGCAACAGCAGTGCGTCTAGCATCATTCTTAAAACGCCCCTCCCCCTTGCCTTTTTATGCGGTTTTTTCATATAATATAGATTGCCCTCTTCATCATCCTTAGGGCAAAAAACATCAAAATTGGGCTCTATCAGCACCTCTTCAAATTTAGAATTGTCCGTAATCGCACAAATAGTGCTGCTTGCAAGCTCTACTACCCTCATGCTGTTGTCCCGACCTATGCCTCTTGAATCAAAGAAAATCCTGTTGTGGTGACGCTTAGAAAAATAAGGATGCTCATCTACTGAATCCCCTCCGCTAAGTGCAAAAAAGTCATTTGTCCGCACATTTAATACAGCAATATTTTTTGCTGTATCATCTATATTTTGCACACTGACTGCAATTTTATCGCCGCCGTCATAATCTATTTGTGACAAGCTCTCTTTGTTGCGGTTGATTAAAAATTGCTCTTCACCGCTTTGATAATCCTTTTTAATAATGGCAGACACCCATGTAGACGCACCCTTAGCAGTTGCCGAATAAATATAATGCGACTCATCAAAAGGACACACAGAGTTTATGCTATATGTGCTTGCTTCTATTTCATATGCATGTGCCGATTGCACGCCTTGAAACTGTGCCCCAGCCCCTTGATATTTCCAATCATCCTTTTGTGCGCTAGACACCAAGTTCTGCTTGTATTTTTCTAAATATTTGCTGTCATGCAATGCCGTTTTTTGCGTATCCTCATCACCAATTCCAAGCTGCAAATTCGCCGTATATAGTGTTTTCATAACTCTAGTATAACACAAGGTAATAAAGGGTGTCAAGAAATTTTAACTAAGAAATTTTTTAAGTTGGCGGCATTAGGTTGCGTATGAATTTGTAGGGATGGTCAGTGAATGTCTTGATGTGTGGGCAATATGTAGGGGCGACCTGTGGTCGCCCGTGTTGCTGCTATAACCGATACAT
>Ga0209755_10000709_pt1 | contig 58394 bp, 59 predicted proteins | sample TergutCo191P1_FD_187301 | JGI IMG/M metagenome (GOLD analysis project Ga0209755, IMG submission 187301) | Cornitermes sp. P1 segment gut microbial communities from Petit-Saut dam, French Guiana - Co191P1 (SPAdes) (version 2) | ecosystem: Host-associated > Arthropoda: Insects > Digestive system...
GACAAATAAATGATCCTACAACACAAACGGATTTAATTCAAGACATTTTCCGTTTAAGATGGAATGAAACGCTTAATCCTGATGTTGGTGTGCTTTTTGGCACAGGCTTTTTAGGACGTATGACAGTATCAAACATTGTAGTGCGTTTTGCTAACCATCACGAAGCATCATTTTTGAATAACTACTTAAATATCACAGTAGAAGAAGTAAGTCCATCAGGAGCATTAATTCCGATTACCAATTTAACTAATGGTTTTAGTCGTGATATTGCCTTAGGACAAGATTTATCAACTAATGCTGGATTTATGTATCACGTAGCCTTTAGAGTATCAATTACTATTACGGAGGCTAATACACTTGTTGATTATCAATCTATTAGTAACCAACCAATTTTAATCTCATTTAGCACACAAGTTGAAGAAAGGTAAGATCAATGAAAAATAATAAAAAGTTATCAATATTAATTACATCATTTTTAATTATTTGCGTAATCGGTGTCGTAACCGCTTTTTGGACAGTTAATATTAATCTTGATATCGTTGATGATAGAGACCAAAATGTTACGGTTGCTATCGCATCAGGCATTGATACAAGCGTAAATTCATCAACCCTGTTTGATGATGATGCCGTTTTATTACCATGGTCTTTAAGACACCACTCGCACTTGGCTGAGCCAGATGATGTTTTTCAAAAAACATTTACCGCTGAAATTGTTTGGCTTGAAAGTGGTTCAACTAACTTAGCCCCAGGTTGGGAGGGTAACTTAACCACTTGGATAGTGCCATATGACTGGAATTCAGCTTTCACTGATTTGATTGATGTTTGGGTAACAATTGAACCATATTCAAGTGTTCCTAGTGTTTATCAATGGTTACCTAATGCCAATACACCGCTAGGAGTATCTAACGCTAAATCATTAGGTTTAATTGAGTTAGGAGCTAGTCCATTAGTGGTAACATTTCTTTTTAGATTACAAGAACCCACAGCAGAGCAATTTGCTGACATTGTTGGAAAAACTTTTAATTTTGATTTTTACTTCCGTGTAGTTCCACTACACAATCCATTAAACGTTGAACAACGTTTAGATCGTCTAGGCAATGAATTAAATGCGTTATTTAATCCAGGTTCAACAACATTACCACAAATATTATCACAAAGTGCTATTACTAACTTAGTAGAAAGACATTCAGCAACCTTAGAAAATATTAATAGTACAAATACCGCTTTTAATCAATTATTAAACTTAATTGATAATAATAATTATGATTTAATTACTAATACAATCATTAATAACGCCCAATCGGCAACCTTAGATATTGAGGTTGAATTAAATGGTGTTGCTAGAACTTTCAATATTACAGCAGCTCCTTGGGCAACAACCAATAATGCTAATGGCGATTGGCAAGTAGATGTGGTTGCTTTCGTGGTTGATGGTATCACTTATTTACAATTAACCATTAATCTTGATAGTGATGTAACGACTGTATTATTCTCATTAAATAATGGCATTTTAACAGCTTTATCAACTAATCTTGGTGATATCACTGATTATGAAATCATTGATAATGTAATTGAGATCACATTTGATGATGTTGTCGTAAATGTAGAATTACCAAACGCATATTTTAGACATTTATTTGTCTAAGAACATAATAATACTTTATTTTAAGAATATCTAAAAACTCTTAAATGTAGAAGGAGTAACTAATGACAGAAAGAAAAAAAATTATAACGGTATTGGCATTGTTAATACTATCAGCCGTGAGTGTGGTATTTGCCATCTGGGCAGCAGGAGTGATAATCAATCAAACTCCTGACAGTGAATTTGAATTTGAAGTAGGTGATGCACCGTATGTATCAACAATGTTTGAGATTACTGGTGTTAATGCCACAGAACGATTAATCCCATCACATGTACCAGAACCAGGAACAGGTGAGGCATTCTTTGTAGTAGTACCAATTAATATTCGTTGGCAATCAGCTCAATCAATGGATTCTGATGATTATAACTTTGATATTACAGGTGCAAGAGCATCTTTTGAGTTTAGTGGTTTATTTAATGTTAGAGATGTTAATGATGTTGTAGTTCCTGCTAGCACCGCTAGTTTAGTTCATGTTTACTTTGTTTATGCTGAAAATGTAGCAGCTCCTGCTCTAAATACTGCGCTTAATGGAGTGATTGCTGATCATTCTGCTAACCGTACTGCAAGATTAGGTCGCTATACACATTTAAGCAATGAATTAACTGATGAGTTTGGAGCAGTTAGTTTAGATGAAGGATTTAGTTTAGATATGTATTTTGGTGATGAAAAAACTGTATTTATTGTTGCTTTTATCGCTCCAACGCTACAAGGTGATGTACAATACCTTTCACAAGCAAGAATTAACGTGATTGTATCAGGTTTTATGGATCCTAATAGCGCAAACTTTGATGTGATTGTCGCTCCAATTATTTCTGATATAGTAGCTCAATTAACAGGTAATGATTTAGCATTTAATTTCAAATTAGAAAGAAACTTTACTTTTGCTCAATTTGATATTGATGAAGTTTTAGCAGACACTGCTGGACTTGATGCATGGACAGCAGCTCTTGAAAATATTCTTAATAACACGGATAGAATTAACGCAGCCCGCACTATTGGTAATGACTTTATTGTTGTACCATATTATGTAGATAATGATGATATTGTAACGTTTGGTGCTCTTGATTTTGGCGGTGCTAGAAGCCACTTAACACCAGGATTCTTAACTAATGTGACTGATTCATCTAATCCAGTAGTTGTAGGAGCAACTTCTAATAGTGCCGTACAATTACTAGCAGATCAACTATTCTCAATTACTTGGGATAGTATAGGTTCTTTACCACCTGCCGCATGGAATGTGCGTGTGATAATGGTTGTTAATGGACGTTTATTATTAAACCATTCAATTACTGGTATTACAGTATAAACTTGATTTTTAAGGCCTCAACATAAGTTGGGGTTTTTTATTGAAGTCTTAACTAAAAGTTAGTTAATAATGAATATTACTCATAAGTAATAAAAAAAATAAAATGGGATAAAAACGACACTTTTTTAGCTAAAACCATGTTTTTGTGTGTTTGATAACATAATACATGTGTAAGCGGGGTTAGGTGCTAAAAAATGGGGTTTTCGTGCTATAATAGTAGCATCTGAAGGGAGTTTAACACACAGATGAACAAGAAATTATTGATTATGATATTAATAATAATTATTGGTTTCACAGTTATCTACGCACTATGGGCTGAGGATATGTTACACACAAATGTAGATACTAACAACACCAACTCACAAACGGGTCAGTGGCGATTACCGCAAGCGGTCTCTTTTATGGACGATGCTGGTGGGATTGTGGATATACAGACGCATGGGCGTAATACATTGTTACTAGATACAGATGGTAATTTATGGGGTTGGGGAACTAATTTACGCGGTCTTTTGGGAATGAGTGGGGGCACGACTGCTGCTGATGCAGCAACGATTGCTGTACCAACTTTAATTCCTAATCAACCTTGGCAAAGTGACGGTGCTCACGTTGTCGATTTTGCCGTGGGCGGACGTTTATCTGTTGTTGTTGATTCTTTGGGACGTTTATGGTCAGCAGGTAATTTCCACGAAGCAACTAATACGGCAGGTAGCCCTGGTGCAGGAGCTATTGCCCAACACACTTTCCGTCGTGTAGGTGCTAGTATGACTGAAGTTTTTGTTGCGGCTGATGCAGGAGAACAACATATCATCGCTTTATGTAGTGCTGGTAATGTTTTTACGGCGGGTTCTAATCTTGGTAATGGTTTATTAGGTAGGGGTAATCAAAACGGAGCCCACGATATGCGTACAACCTTAGTGCAGGTCCCTAACGTTACTAACGCCATTGGCGTTTCAGCTAATGAATTTGCAAGTTTCGCCATTACTTCTAACCAATTATGGGGATGGGGTGCTGGTGGTGCTAATGGTAATGATAGTGCTAATACTGCTGCTGGTCGTTTAACAACACCAGCACAAATACCACCAACTGATTGGTCAGGATCACCAATTGAAATAATCTCTGGTCAAAGAACCACTTGGTTAAGAACTACCACGGGAATCTTTTCGTGGGGTCTTGAAGGCGCAGGGGCCTTAGGTAGAGCAGTAGTATCTAACAACAATCGTCGTCCAATGCCAACTTTATTTTCACAACATCATGCTAGCGTAGTTAGTATGTCAATTGGTAATAATAATGCTTACTTTTTATATCGCGATGCTAGTGGCACATTAAGACGTTATATTATTGACAATTTAGCTGTTAATACAGACTCACTATTATTACCAAATATGGAGATTGTTGGTGTTTCATCAGGAATGAATGTTAACTCAGGCGGAACTCGTGGTCAGGCTAATTCTGCATTAACGAATGCCTTAAATTTTATGTGGTCTTTATGTGGTGTGGTTTTTGTTGAAGGACACTCACGCTTAGGTGCTGGTGGTGATGGTGTTGCAACCGCAGTAGCCAATCCAGCAGGTATTCGTACAGTACCACTTAGTAGTGTAGGAGCAACCCTTAGAAACTATACTCCATTAAATATTAATTTACCACGCGGTCCACATACGGTCGTTGCGGATAATAGTCACACTTTCATATGGCAACAACCAATCCCTCAATCAATTTTACAATTTACGATTGCTAGTAGTGAAGCAGTTAATCAACCAGCTAATACAGGAGCAGCCAATGTGGTGGCTCGTCGCACTTATAACTGGGGAGGACAAGACAGGCGTTTTTGGATTTTCCAAGGTCTGTACGTAGACTCAGCATTAACCATTCCTTTTAATCCAAGTATCCCTTTAACAATGACCCAAACGGGAATTAACCTTTATGCCAGATGGCAGTTTAATCCCTCATACTCGCCATAAACCAGAAATCAGCAATTGTCGCTTAAAAACCATAATACATAAAATAATGTGAAAAGATTGACAAACCTACCTTAAAATGGTAAAATGAAAACATCTTAGAAAAGATTATTGGCAATACTATGGTTAAAGGAAAGTGATAGATTATGATGAAAAAAATTAAAGCAATCATATTAATAGTAGCATTCGTTTTAATTGGTGTGGGTTATGTATATGCCCACTGGCCAGCAGTAGATGTACAAATAACAGATGGAAATACTACGCCAACTGAAATTGTCATTGGTGAAGGATTCCATTCGTAATCACTTTTGAAATGGCTAATTAAACCCTATTAATGCAATTAGCACTATTGACTAGAAGACTTATTCAAACCCAAGATATTTGATCTTGGGTTTTTATTTGGCTTAAATTAGCCCTAAAATAAGGATACCAAAATTGGGATAATAATCACGCAGAATATGTTAAAAAACACACATTTATACATTTATACAATTATCTACATTAAAAAATGTTTCTATGTAGCCTTTTTATTGTTTTTTATTTGACAAAATGTGAAAAAATATATTATAATAGATACATATCATCAATTTTATGAATCAAGGAGATATCACATATATGGAAACAATTGAAAGAAAATTAACCACTACCAGAGGTACTTATACTTTTGAAGAACTAGTTCAACATTTTTCTTATTTAGATGGAGCACAGATTGCCAGTTTTTTCAAAGACATCAATTTAACTGTTCCGCGTGAAATAAGAATTAAAGTAATTAAGGACTTATTACGCGATCGAGTTAATGAAACTCGTATTGAGCGAGCTACTCTTGCTGATGAACTAGGTTACAAATTAACCTGGTTTGAGTATTATTCAGATTCACAATGTGTTAATTTACTTGAATTTTATAATCACGGTGGTATTATCACGAGAGACTATATTACTAATCTTTGGTTCGCTATCTTGCAAGAATTTGTTAATCGTGAAGTATCAGAAATTGATTTAGAAAAGTTATTAGTATTAGCCGATACTGCTAACACCCAAAGAAATCAAATTAAGACATTACCGTTTAACAACGCCTTAAACCCGATTTTCCATGATGAAAAAGGAAAGATTGATGGTTTAACCCAAGAAGAATTTAGACCAGTAGTTTACCGCTCATCAACTATTCCAGAAGTAAGAGGTATCGCTACTAAGTATCAAGTATCAATTCCTAAGCGATTAAAGAAAAGCCAATTATTAGAAGTGATTATGGCTGAATTAAAAGATCGTGGCACTTATACGAAAGAGTTAGAATTAGAATTAGCATCTAAAAATATTTTAATTTTAGAAAGATATTGTATTGACAATGAAATTAAAGCTTCAACTGATCTGAAAAAAGAAGAGATCATTGAGTATATCTTAAAGAATGCCAAAGAAACGGAAATGGCTTACTATGTACCTACTTCGGCAATCGTTTATGATAAGATCGCAACCGTTGAAGAATCAACTGCACCAGTTGATGAAATACCGGCTGAACCAGAAGTGGTTGAAGAGCCAGTAGTTGAAGAACCAATTGAACAACCAGTACAAGAGCCAGTGGCTGAACCAATGGTTGCTCAAACTACTCCTGTTTATGTTTCACATCATGATAATGCATATGGCAAGCCAATCGTTATTGAAATGAAACCAATTGAAGTAGTAGTTAATATTGATACAGGTGTTTTAGCAGATATCTTAGTAACTTGTCGTCAAAACCAAGAAGATATTAAACGCCTACAATCAGGAGTACCAATTACTACACAATCATCAGTTCAACAAACACATGCCCACTATGCTGGTCATGATGAATACCACACAGAAGAATCGGTTATTATGACGGCCGAAGATGGTGAAGTAATTCATATTAAAGACTATGATCCAAAATTAGATACTATCTTACATTCAATTGCTGAAATTAAAGAAGATGTTGAAGGTCTAAAATCGGGTGTCAAAGTCATTGAAGAAGATACTAAAAAAGATAAAAAAGGTAAAGGTAAGGATGCCGATGGTGATAAACCAAAGAAAAAGAAACGTCGTTTCTGGTTCTGGTTCTTCCTAATATTTGAAATATTATTATTCTTATTTGTATTACTATTCTTATTAGCGATCATTTACTACTTCAATAATGATGTACCAGTGATTGCCCCAATCTTAGATTCACCAGTATTATCTTGGTTAAATAATTTATTCCAACGCTTTATTGGTTATATCGCTAGATTACGCACTTAAACAATTTAATCCCTACCAAGTGGTAGGGATTTTTTATTTGTTCAAAATCAATTAAACACACAAAAATGTGTTTGATTTTTTTTATTAAAATAATTATAATAAAGTTGTCCACTTCATTTGGTTAAAAATGATAGGAGTGATAAGGATGAAAAAAACGATCAATACTTTAATATTATTAACAATCTTACTTTTTTCACTAACAATCTTCGCCTTTTGGGCAGAAGATTTTTCGCATAGCGTAGAAGTAAACAATAATTATGAAAATCAAACTGGCAGTTGGCGAAGAAAGATTGCTGTAAATATTTATGATCATGAGCATAATGTGACCGATATTCAAACACGTAATTCAAGTACATTAGTGCTGAGTCGCGATGGTTATATTTTTTCTTGGGGTTGGAATTCAGGGGCCTTAGGTAGAAATACTGCCTTAGCATCATGGAATAATATTAACATACCATCAAGTGCTGGTTTTGGTACAAGTGGTCACACCAATCCGCACCGTGTTAATTCTGATCCAGTAGCAGAAGGACAACCAGATATTAATGATTATTTTGTGGTGAGGATTGCGGTAGGTCCATTTAATTCATTAGCTTTAACTGATGATGGTCAAGTTTGGGCCACGGGCATTACTAGTCCAACAGGGGTTGGTAATACGGTTGCGTTAGGTCGTGATTTTAATCGCTTTATCCCAGTTACAATCCCTGATAATGACATACCAGTAATTGATATTGCCGCAGGCTGGCGTCGTTTTATGATTTTGTTAGCCGATGGTTCAGTGTATGCTTGGGGCGATGGCAGTCATGGGGCATTAGGACAAGGAAACTTAAATCATCAGACCCAACCAACCTTAGTTGATATTCCAGAAACTTTTGGACAAGTAGTAAGAATTAGTGCACAAAATAATGCGATGTTTGCGGTTACGAATCAAAATAGAATTTGGGCTTGGGGTCGTAATGACTTTGGCCAGTTAGGTGATGGCACGATTACTCAACGCACAAGTCCAGTTTTACAAGCGGCTACTTTCAATGATGAAGAGATCATTGATATTAAATCAGGACGTCATCATACTTGGGTCCAAACTGCTAATAATATTTATACTTGGGGTTCAACATCTGCTGCCTTAGGACGCCCAACAACGTCTCTTGCTAACCGCACACCAGGCATCTTAAACTTTCAAGCTGGTGATCATGCTAGTGAAATTAGACATTTTAGTATCGAACATAATCACGCTTTAATTATTTTTAATGATGGCCGCATTCGTCAATTAACTACCCTAGCAATATGGAACACACTTGAACATGATAGTATTAAGGAAGCGAACCCGATTTTAGTTTCCATCGGTCAAACGCTACGTTTAACCACCGAAGCTAATACTAACGGTAATGGTTCAACTGCTCCTAATTTATTTATGATTAGTGATGACGGTTTTATGTGGGCTTATGGTAATGAAGGCGGAGGAGCCTTAGGCAATAATAATAACGCCAATAATGCGATCAACAATGTACAAGTTCGTGTTTCACACAGTCACTGGCATTTAGGCCCAGTGAGTCAAAAACCGTTTATTACATTTGGATTATATTATCAACAAATTATTGATACCACTATTTTACAACAGTGGTTAGACGACTTAATCTTACAACAACAATTAACTAAACCCCGTTTAATGATTGCTGGTATTTATCAAAACCGTCCTTTAAGTAGTGATTATGTTTTTGATCAAACTAGTGATCTTCATCTTACGCATCACTTTGGGTTTAATGATCCAATTATGCTTTATGATGTTAGTAGTAATTATAATTTTATGACCCCTTACTTACAAATGGGTCAGCAATCATTTAATCTTTATATCCGTCTTGCTAGAATAGGAACAAGGGTTCAAAACTTATAAAATTATGTTTTCAACCTAGATTTACCTAATATCAAGTATAATAATAGTAATCAATAAAAAAGGAATTACTAAAATGATCTTAGTTAAACACCACTTAAATAGTTTAATGGCTTATGAGTATTTTGCAGTAGAAGAATATTTATTAAACAATGTGTTACAAGATGATGAAACATATTTTTTCACTTGGCAAATTAAAGGGATTGTAATTGGTAAAAACCAAGTACTACAAAATGAAGTTAATCAAGCCTTTACTAAGGCGAATAATATTAATATTTTTCGCCGCCCAACAGGCGGGGGAGCAATTTATGCTGATGAAAATAATTTAATGTTTTCAATTATTACTAAAAAAATTGATGCTAACTTTTCTTTTAAGACCCACTTAACTAAAATCATTGATAGTCTTAATTTACTAGGGCTTAACTTAGAGTTTAGTGGTCGTAATGATATTTTATTAGATGGTAAAAAGGTAAGTGGTAATGCCTTTTGTCAAACTAAAAATGGTTTTATTATTCATGGTACTTTAATGTATGATGTAGATATTAACACTTTGGTAAGATCCTTAAATCCTGATCAAGAAAAGCTAATTACTAAGGGGATTGCTTCTATAAAGTCAAGAGTGACTAACCTTTCATCAGTTTTAGATATTACTTTACCCCAATTAATTAACCACTTACAAACTACCTTAACGAACCAAACTTATATATTAACTAACAATGAATATGAAACTATAAAACAGTTAGCTTCAAAGTATGCTGATCATGATTATATTTATACGAAACAACCCCCTTTTAATCATCTTATTAAACAGCGTTTTGGTTGGGGTTTATTTGAAATGGGTTTATTGGTAGTTAATGGTATAATTAAAGAGTCTAAGATCACAGGTGATTATTTTGAAATTAAGGATATTAACACTTATGAAAATCTTTTTATTAATCAACCTTATGATTTAAGCATTATCAAACAAATATTAAAAAAACATAATTTAAGTCAATATATATTAGGATCTTGTAGTGAAGATGTTATACTAATATTAGATAGTTTATTGGAAGGTGATTAATATGAGAAATATCTTTGGTTATCAATTAAATCAAACTTATACTAAGTTTGATGGAGATCGTTTTGTGGAAAATGATTATAGTCAAGATTTAACTGAAAGCATGTTAATCTCCGAAGCAAAAATTAATCAAAATATTGTTCGTATTCAAAAATATGCCCAAAGTTATAATAAGATTATTTATATTTTATTAATTATTAGTATGGTCGGGATTGGATTAATCTATTATACAATTCCTTGGTCATTATTTGAAGGATATTTTCGCCATAATTGGCCATTATATGCCTTAACTTTAAGTGCACTTGCAGGTCTTTTTTACTATTTATTAACAATCCCTAAACGTCGTAAGATTATAGAACATTCCTTAGAATATGAAAATGTTAAAGAAATTACTAACAAAATTAATGATCATATCATTAATACAATGGCGATTCCAAAAGACGCGTTAATGTTAGACTTAGTCGGTAGTACTTACTACTATAATGAAAAACTCAAAGAAGATGTGGCTAAACAGTATTTGTTACTAACGACTTATGCTTATGTTGTTGATCACTTTTTATACTTACCAGTGCAATTTAAGACTTATAAAATAGATCTTAACAATGTAGTAGAAATTAAGCGTTCTTTTCAATTAGTGACGCTTAATGATTTATATATGAACTTTGCATCTTACAAGGCAAAACAACAATTCTTAAAGGTTAATGAAGTTTCTTTAACCAAAGAATTAGGTTATCAGTTTTATCCTTATGCTATATTAATTAAGGATAATGAAGAAGTTTATGAGATTTTAATTCCGCCTTATTTATTAAATAGAGTGAAAGTTTTATTTAATTTATCAAAACCAGATAAGGAGTCAATATGATTACTAACGCTAAAAATGTTAAAAACGCTAATCGTTTGATTAGTATTTGTTTGATGGATGCTTTAAGCATGAGTAATCCACAAGTAAAAAATCAAAAAGAATATTTTATAGAAATAATTAGTGATGTAATAGTTGTTGATCAATTTTATCTTAAAGTGGATGCTAGTAAAAAGATTAGTGCTGCCATTGGTCTTCAAACAAGTAATGCTAATTTAATTAGTAATGATTTTACGAGTGCTAAACAAAAGTTAGGCTTTTTTCAACGCAAAATGATAATTAAGTTTATTAAATCAATGTTTATTAGTAATTATCCTAAAAGTTTAGACCAAGATACTTGCTTACTTGGTCTAATCTTAAATAACCCCAAAGCTTATCATAAAGAAGCTATTAATTACTTAATTAAAGAAATTATTAAAACAACCCCTTATCAAAACTATATTATTGAAGTATCATCTAATAATGTTGAAAGTATTAAGACTTATCAAGCATTAGGGTTTAAGGAATGTTTAAGAATTAAAAATAAAAACTTAAAACTTTCTTTTACTAACTATATTTACTTACAATATACCAAAGATGGTAGTGAATAGGAGTAAAATATGAAAAAAGTATTGATTGTTATTGATTATCAAAATGATTTTGTTGATGGGACATTAGGGTTTGCCAAAGCCAAGACCTTAGAACCACTAATTGTTAAAAAAATTGAAAAGTATTTAGAAGATGGTGATATTATCTTTACCAAAGATACACATTATAGTGATTATTTATCAACCTTAGAAGGACAAATATTGCCAGTAATGCATTGTCAAAAATCAACTAATGGCCATGATCTTTATGGCAAGGTTAAAAATTATGAAAAAAAGGCAATCAAAGTGTTTGAAAAGAACACTTTTGGCTCTTTTGATCTTCAAAAGTTTGTAAATAAAAGTAATTATGGTATAATAGAATTATGTGGACTAGTAACACATATGTGTGTCTTATCTAATGCTGTTTTGATTAAGGCCGTTAAACCTGAGGCTAATATAATTGTTGACGAGCAGTTAGTTGCTTCATTTGATGAAGACTTACACCAAAAAGCGTTAGATATACTAGAAAGTATCCATATAAATTTAATTAGGAAGGAAGTCTTAATATAATCAATATTAAGCAAAAAATGAATGTTAGAATGGTTTATGGGGCTTGCTGTATGGCAGCAAGCACTATTAGCAGGTAGTATTGCCTGGGCTTTTACCGCCGCAGGTGCTGGCTTAGTCTTTTTCTTTAAGGAAATCAAATCTTGGGTTTACGCTATTTTATTAGGGTTTGCCGCAGGTATTATGGTTGCTGCCAGTTTTTGGGGCTTATTAGAACCAGCCTTAGAACATGCTGATAGTCATAGAATGCCGGCTTGGTTGATTGTTACAATTGGGTTTTTAGTAGGAGGAATTGTTTTATATATTGCTGATAAAGCAATACCCCACTTACATCTTGGCTCTAAGGAAGTAGCAGAAGGGCCACCGACAAAGTTTAAGCGTAGTATATTATTTGTTTTTTCAATGTTGTTACACAATATTCCAGAAGGAATTGCGTTAGGGGTGGCATTTGGTTCAATTTATCGTGGTGATGTCGCCACAGCGACTGTTGCCACAATTTCAGCTATTTCTTTAAGTTTGGCGATTGGTATTCATAATTTCCCAGAAGGAGCAGCAGTGGCTTTAACGCTCAAACAAGAAAATGTTTCTTCAACTAAGGCTTTTATGTATGGTCAAGCATCAGCAATTGTTGAACCAATTGGTGCTTTAATTGGTGCTTTATTAGTTGCCTCAATTGAAAATATTATGCCTTATGCGTTAGCATTTGCGGCAGGAGCAATGATCTATGTGGTAGTAGAAGAAATTATTCCTGAGGCCCAAGAGACAATTAAAAAGGGCACGCACTTGGCAGTGTTAGGATTCTTTATTGGATTTATTGTAATGATGATATTGGATAATGCACTAGGTTAATTAAGTATTTAAGGATTATGTTATTTATAGGGCATAATCCTTTTATTATGCAATAAAAATCTATTTTTATATACTAAAATATCCTATCTAATATAATTTACAAGAAAATGTGATAAAATACACATTTCCTCTTGAAAAAAAAGATGAATAGGAATATAATTATGGTGTGCGACAATTGTTGTTGTACATGGGGGATAAGAATATGAAAGCAAGTAAGTTAAATATGATAATGTTTATCTTTATAATGTTGCTGGGTTTAAGTGGTATTGTCTATGCTGGCTGGTATAGTTCTTTTAATTTACCGGGATTAGAAAACCGTGATCACCAAGATGGTATTAGTATTGGTGTGGCTGCCCCCTTCCCTACTAAACTGCAAGTTACCCAAATCCATTTTCGTGAAATGAGTAATCAAGAACGTCAAAATGGTACTGATACTGCTAATAACATTTATTTATTTGGCAATGAGTTTGCTGATACTGATCACTTTGAAGATACTAATAGTGATGGTATATATACCTCACTTTATGAAGAATTAGGTTTAGATATGGCTGATGTTTTCCCTTTGGGTAATTTTCGTCCGATGGATCGCCGTATTGGTCATCAACCAGAACATGAAGTAATTCGTGATGGCGTTAGTGTAGTAGAACCATTTCCTTTTGATAGTGTTAATCATCGTGTAAGTGGTTGGCATAAATTTACTGATACTCGCTTAGTGCCACCAGGAGCTGTCTTGAATACGCCTAATTATGATAGTGATACAGGGGCGTTAGAAGCTGATGGTTATCGCCGACTACCATATTATGTATTCGCTTTTAATGTTGCTTGGTTGGTAGATTTTGATCCTCATTCTAATCAGCAATTTAATGCTGATTTAATTGGAGATCTTGCTATTAAGGTTCAAGGGGTGACAATTGGTCGTCCGCAAGAAGCTCCTAATCCACAACACTCTATTTTAGTGAACTTACAAGCCTTTGATTTACACCGCTCAGTCATTGAATCAACTAATGCACAATTTCGTAATGTACCAGCCTTTGATCAGGCTGATGGTTGGATTCAATTAATTAATTTTGGTTCAGTAGGCAATATTTATCACCGTGAATTAAAAATTAATCATAGTTTTACTGTTTTAGTTCGTATTACCTTAAACGTACCTGATACCGAAGTAGCAGGCTTAATTGAAGAGATCCAAGGGGCAGTCATTACTTTTAATGCCTCATTATATTTGACAGCTAGTGATAAAACGGTTGCTACTACGCCATTTATTTTATAGTAAGGAGCAAGATAATTATGAGAAGGCTAAATAAATCTTATCTATTAATCTTGATGTGTTTAAGCACTTTAATTGGGATAGTTTATGCAAGTGCTAATGGCTGGTTTAACGGCCGTTTAAGCGATGCTGAAAGTGAGAGTTTAATTCCAGCGGTCTATGTAGGTCACGGGGACTGGTCGCATTTATCACAGGTGCGTTTTCACGATATTCGTAATGGTTTATTAACGGTGCGCTCTGGACAAGCTGCCTTAATGGCCGCTAACAATAATTCACAAATTCAGTATAATGATGTAACGGGTTCTAATAATCATATGATTTTAACTGTTGACCACTCTATTTATGTTTGGGGACGCAATACTTATGGGCAGTTAGGATCAAGTACAGCCGTTGGTCAAAGTAATTCAGGAATTACACACCCAACGCGTATTGGGTTAAACTTTTTAGAAAGTGAAGAATATGTTATTGATATTCAAATGGGTTCTAATCACACATTACTATTAACTTCAATGGGTAAAGTATATTCAGCAGGAATGGCTATTGGCTTAGGTCGTAACTTACCTGTGGGGCGCAGCTATGATGAAAATTTTGCCCAAGTTGATTTTGGCCAATCAGTCTTTATCGTTGATATTTCGGCAGGTCATAATACATCAATTGCCTTAACAGATAATGGATTAGTTTATACATGGGGTGACAATACTTACTTTCAAATGGCCACCACTGGTATTACTAGTAGAAACCTGCCAGCCTTAGTCACTAACTTAGGCGCTGGTTTAATTGGTCTTAGCGTTCATGCTGGTTATCAACATATGGCAGTAGTAGTGAAAACGATTAGTCAATCATACGCTTCTAATGTTGTATTATGGGGGCGTAATGAAGTCGGACAAATTGGGGCTAGTACTACCACTGTTTCTACACCAACTACTTTTAGTGCTCTAACGGGATTAAATAATATTAAAGTTGTCAATTATTTTGGTAATCACCGTACATCTTATTTAATATTTTACAGTGGGGTTGATAGTAGTGGTATGGGTGGGACGTTTAACTTATATGCTACTGGTTTTCAAAATGTTGGTCAAACATCAGTCACAGCCCAAGCTGGCTCACAATGGCAAGCCCATAAAGACTTACCAGGTTTAATCTTAAATAACCGTAGTCCAATTATTGATATTCAAGCTTCTGATATTAATTTTATTATTCTTTTAGAAAATGGTGAAATGTTTGTTAGGGGTTCATCAGCTCACTGGGCCTTAGGCTTACCAAACCCAGTAACATCAGGTAATGTTGCTGGTAATAATGCTTGGTATGGACGTCCGAGTGTTGATACTGGTAATTGGGAAGTAATTGAACCATCAGGAGCAAGACTTCTAAGAATCCCACATATCCCATCAAATGACGTAGCAGGAATGTCGGTGGCTGGTAATAACACGATTGTTTGGACTAAAACAGGGGTGTTGTATATCGCAGGACAAGGCGATAATTACTCATTAGGTGATAATATTTTAGGGGGTAATTCCGGTCAAAAACGTGGTAACAATGCTGCTGAAATTGGTTTTCAGGCAATGGACTTTTTCCACTATGAAATTATTAGAATAGTTACTCGTGCAGAAGGGGTTGCTATTATATTATCTGATCGTTATATGCCTTTGGCTGTGCCTGGTACTAGTATAATGATGACCAATGGTCACCCTGTTTGGTTTGTTAGTAATGATTTTTCTAATCCTAGTTTAGTTCATGATGTCAATGCTATCATTTTCCCTGATGGTCAAACTGAGATGATTGCTGGTGAAAAATGGTCACAACACTTAGCAGAAATTGTTAGTGTAGGGGGAACTTGGACTAACTCATTTATTGTGCCACCAACTGGATTTAATGTTTATGTGCATCGTGTGCCAACAGCCTTAAATCCACCCGCTAATTATCGTTAGGAGGATAAGATCATGAAAAAGCTATTTAAGATTAAATTATATAAAGTGTTATTAGTAACTTTACTATTACTTAGTAGTTTTAGTGTAATCTTTGCCTATTGGTTACATGCCCTTCATTTAGATAATATGAGTGAAGATGCTAATAATAGTTTTGTCTTAGGTCGTGGTGGGGTGGTTAATACTAATATTAATTTATCTGCTCAACTAACAAGTGGTCAGTTAGTGCCAGTTGGTCAAACTGCTAATTCAGCCGAAGGAGCAGTTGAAAAGGTTGATTTATACTTTAATATTCGTTGGCAAGAAATGGGTTCTAACTTATTAAATAATGTGGCTGCTTATATGGTGGTAACTATTGATCAGTTATGGGTTAATGTTTATGAACAAACTTATGTTGAAGATCCTGAAACCAAGGTTTTAATTTCTATGTTAGTCATTGATGAAACAAGAAGTACTTATCTAGCCAATAAATGGCTTAACTTAGATATGTATGCTAGCTTTTATAAAGCAGATATTGAAGATGATGTTATAAATAATACGTTTTATACTAAACAAGTAATTCATCCTAATTTATCACATTCAAGTCCTGAATATCAAAATAATGACTTTGAGTTTGTTACTACCCCAGGGTTTGTACATCAAATATATAGTGGTAATGAATTTTATGATGAAAAACAAGCCCAAACAGTAACCAATGAAGGGGTTAATGTGATGTTGCGTTTAACAATGCCTGATAATGTAAGTAATCCGATAGAAGAAATGCCTTTGGCAGATTACTTAGATTTAGCAGGTGGTATCATTACTTTTAGATTATTAGTTTCACTGCATTATATTGACGCTAATGACTATTTTAATTACGTAGAAACAATATTAAGTTTAAGTGAAATTAGTGGTGAAGTGTTTATTGAACAAAAGGAGCGTGATTAACATGCGACGTTCAAGATATTTAATAATTCCATACTTAATTGGCATCACCCTTTCATTAAGTACCATCTTATGGGCTTTTTGGAGTAACCAAATTCACTTAGATATTGCTGATGAACAAACTAGTGAATTAGAAGTGGGGATGGCTAATAGTGTGAGTAGTAAATTAGTATTAAATCCACAACTAATTGGTGATATTCAATTAGTACCAGTGGGAATGTTAGGGGTGGGGGATAATACTAACGCTCGTGAGTATGTAGTAGTTTCTTTTGATGTAGTATGGCAAGAAAAGGCTTATAATGTCGCCCAAGGAGCGAAAGCTAATTTTGATGTTTTAGTAAAAAGTAGTATTGAAAGTCCAATTAGTGACGCTACTTTGGTGTTATATGATAATGAGTTTAAGGAAACGATTGTGCAGTTTGCCCTACATGCGGGGATGGGCGAAAGAATTGATGAAATGGTAATTGATAATTATTTAAGTCAGGTGAGTGGCAGTAGTGTAGAAACTTTTACGCAAACTTTATTAAACTTAATTACTAAACCAATTACCCGTTATCAAAAATCTGATAACTCAATCATTCCGATGCGTTATTATGGCTCATTAGCCGATGAATTAAACTTTAATATTTTCTTAAATATTAACGAAATAACAACAATCTATTTAGTTTATTATGCATATGTGCCAATTGAAGAATTAACTGATTATATTCAAGGAGCCACTGTTAGTATTGAGGTTACTGTTGGTCTTTCTGATGATCATTGGGATAATAATGTAGTAGTTTTACCAAGTGATTAATTAAATATTTAATAAAGAAAAATGGCATTAACGTGCCATTTTTTTAATTGTAATGCTTAGAATTGCAGGATATCTTAGAGTTAAAAAATGAATAATTTATTGTTAATGCATTTTATTTTAATGTATAATATACATATTATAGAAAGAGTAATACATAAAAATATTGATGCCTTAAAGAATGTTAAGAAACATAATACATTTATTATAATATTAGTTTTTTGAAGGCAAACATTATTTTTATGATGTTTGTCTTTTATATTCATTCTAAACAAAAAGGAGTACAAGATGAAAAAAGTATTTTCAATTTTAGTAGTGGGAGCTTTATTGCTATGTGTGGTTGGTTGCGCTGGCCTTGAAATGGAAGTTGATGGTTGGACATTAAACCGTAGAGAAGGAAGAACTACTATTATTGCTGCTGCTGAGTCATTGGTTGAGGACGGAGTGCTGTTTGTTCCAAATAGAATTGGTAGACATAATATAGTGGGGTTTGGAACCCCAGTGTAGAAATGATAATTGTTTCAGATGGTATTTCAGTTGATATTTTTTTATGGGGTAATAGTAGAGGTTCTAATAGGGCAGCCTTTAATGTTATATACTTTGAATTGTTATGTACTACGTTTGAGCATGTGCATTTGTCTGGTGCTGGAATAAGAGAAAGAACAATAATAATACCCGATAATACGAAAAGCACATTTATGGATAAATTTGGTAGTCATCTAAGTATAGTGTATGGGACACTTACAATAATAGAAAGATCAGATTTTATTGGAGGATAAAAATATGAAAAAAATCTTTTGTAGTAATTTAAGTAAACGATTAGCGATGGTTTCATTGGTTGTGTTGATTTTGATAACCACTTTTGTTGGACTATAATTGGTTTATCAATGCTCTTTTTAATAAGTTATGACTTAATTTGATATAAATAAAAAACAGAGATCACTATCAATTAGTAATCTCTGTTTTTAGTTATTGTTCATGATTATTAAATATAATCTCAAAATCTAGTCTATGTGTAATTAATTGTGCGATCATAAAATCTATAATAGAATGCACTGCTCCGCCTACGGCTAAGAAAACAACCAAGAAAACCCAAATATTAGTATCGCGGGTATTAATATCCCACCAGCCCCCAAAGAAGATAACCATGACTACTAACGCCTCAATAATACCGTGAATAATCGCGATAATTATATTAAATAAAATACTTTTAGGAATATTAGTGTGGTATGAAGGGAAGCGTTTTAAGAAAAGTGCTCCTGGTACAGCCCAAATCATATGCGATAAGGCCCTAAATCCGACCACAGGCCCTAAGTAGGCAAAAAAGCCAATTGATACTGCCCCACTTACTAAAAATGCTGATTTAGGTGAAATAAACATTGCTATAAAGATAACTACATGTGAAGCCAAAGTATAAGTAGCAGGCCCAACTGCGATTCTCGCGGGCATATAAAGGGCAATCACCAAGCCAATGGCTGACAATACTCCTGATATCAATAATGTAATTAATTCCTTACGATGATTAAGTTTACGCATAATTTCACCTCAACGTTAATATTATACATTAAAAATAAAAAGGTGTCAAGACACCTTTTGATTAAAAGTTAATTAACGCAAAAACATTGATATTACAGCAAACCCATTAAAGAAGATATGAGCCAAACAAACAATCGGTAAGTTTTCTTTATATTTGATATAACCAATCCCGAAAGCCACTCCACCAGCTAAATAAGGTAGTAAAGTCTTAAAAATTAATAGTGGATCTCCGGTGGCAATTTCACTTGTAATATGAATTAAGCCAAAGATTAAAGAAGACACGACTAATCCTACCCACTTGTTAGGAATTAAGCCAAAGATTGCTCTACGGAAAACAAACTCTTCCACCACTGGCCCGATAAAAACAACCGCCAACAACAATAAGAAAAAACCTGGACTACTCATCATAATTTCAATAGCTAATTGATTAGCCGCTACTGGTGTTTCAGAAGGAATCATCATAATAAAGATATTAGTGCCAACTGATGCCCCTAAGGCAATTAAAAATACTATTAATCCCCCTAACCAAATTGATTGTTTATCCTTTTTAGCTGTGGTAAAATCATCTTTTAAGTCAGGTTTTAGTAAGAAAAACATAGGTATTACTAAGGCGGTGAAAATGATTAAATTAAGAAAAGATACAAATAAACTAGTAGGACGCACTACATTAATAGCACCTAAATATTCAAAAACATCAGGATTAGTAACAAAATGTGGTAATGATAAATATTCGGGGTTAGTAATTAATAAAACAATCTCAAAATTGGATGTTTCCCAAGTAGTAATCTCGCCATTAATAATTTGTTCAAAGATCTCTGAGCGTAAAACCAGATTTTCATTTTCGTCTTCAATGACCCAAGAGTCAGGACCAATTGCGGCAAATCCATTAGCTGATGCTCGCATATTATAAATCAAAACCCAAGTAATATTACCTTCTGTGACTTGATAAATAGAACCAATAAATGTAGGATAACGCTCATTAAATCGTTCATATACATCTTGTGTGACAATGCCTAAACGTAAAGGTGTATGTAAAACTTCATTAGCTACTAAGTCAGTAGGATTTAATGTTTGTATGAAGTTATCATTATTTTGTACCATTGGTCTAAAAATAGTCGTAACAATTAAAGCAACAATCCCAATATAAGAAGCTGCATAAATTAAAATGACAATTAAATAACGAACATTAAAAACATATGGTTTCTTTTGTAGTTTTGCGTGTTCTTCATGAAAGTTTTCACTTAAATCGTGTGGATCATATTCATTCATAGTATAACTCCTTTTAACAACAATATTATAACATACTTACAGTATAAGACTAAAAAATATGGTAAAATATTTTAAGAGGTATTTATGGAAATTTTAGCAGTAACCCACAATCAACATAAAATTAAAGAATTAAGTGCTATTTTGACCCCTTATTGTCAATTAATTTCCTTAAAAGAGTTAAATGATCATGATCAAGTGGTAGAAGATGGTCAAACGTATTTAGAAAATGCCTTAAAAAAAGGAAGGTACTTTGCTAAAAAGTATCAAAGAGTAGTTTTAGCCGATGATTCTGGGTTAATGGTTAATTACTTAAAAGGTCCAGGTGTTAATTCACGTTATTATTCTAATCAAGGTGATGATGCTAATAACCAGTTAGTATTAAAAAACTTACAAGAAGTGAGTGAACGTGAAGCCGTATTTACCACAGTTTTAGTATTAGTGCAACCATCAGGTGAGTATGTATCATTTGTTGGTGAAACAAATGGCACTATTGCTCAAAACTTAAAAGGGGATAATGGATTTGGTTATGATCAAATATTTTATCCACAAGGTTTTGATCAAACTTATGCTCAAATGAGTTTTAGTCAAAAAAATAAAGTATCACATAGGGCAAAAGCTATTAACCTATTACTACAATATTTAAGTCAATTAAAATAACTAATAAAAAATAGTTAAGCCCCAACCGCAAAATTAAGTCCTTAACCACCTTACACCTATTATAACATAAAAAATAACAATTTCAAAAGGAAATATCAATGAAACCAATAACCACCGAAGAAAAAATCATTAACCAATGCATTAAAATCTTAAAAGTAAAACCCGCCGATATTCAAATTATTGAAAGATTTTTAGGAGGGATGAGTAATTATACTTACCACGTAAAAGTTAAAAATAATTATTATGTCACTAGAATTATTGGTGAAGGTGGTGAAGTGTTTGTTAATCGGATAGTAGAATATGCTCATTTATCAATGATTGATAAACTTAACATTACCCCCCCAGTTGTTTATTTTGATACTTTTAGTGGTTTTAAGATTACCCATTATATTAAGGGTCAAGTATTATCCCAAAACCTAACATCTAATGACTTACAATTAGTGGCTAACACCTTACATAAATTACACTCAATAGATACTAAGGGTGCTTATGATTATGCTTTATTTGAACGTCTATCTTATTACCAATCATTAGTTAAAAGTAATTTATCTTCACAATATTACACATTATTAAATGAATTAACTAAGTTATATGAAACAAAATATTACCAATACAAAAAAGTATTTTGCCATGGTGATGCCCAACGCTCAAATATCGTGATTAGTGATAATCAAGCATATTTATTAGATTTTGAGTTTGCTGGCTTAAATGATGCTTATTATGATATTGCTAGTTTTGGTAATATCAATTTAGACGATGCCTTAGATTTATTAGCAGTTTATTTAGGTAAAACTCCTAATCAAGAAGAAGTTAAAAGATTGTGGTTTAACCGCTTTTATCAAGTATTACAGTGGCATATTGTGGCACTCATTAAACATGAAATTGGTTTATCTGATAAGTTAAAGATTGCCTTTGATGTAGTTTCACAAAAATATTTAACGATCGCTCAAACATTATATGAAAAAATAATAAAGGATTAATATGATTAAAATTGATGTATTTTTAGGCTTAAAGGCCAGTATCAAGTCAATAGAAGAGATTGCTAATTTTTTAAGTAACACCACTTTAAGTCAAAGTGATTACTTAAAACTTTTTAGTCATTACTTAGATCTTAAAAGTCAATTAGGCTTAAATGAGTCGCTTTTAAGTGATGCCTTAAAGTATTATGAAAATAATAAAGATCATCAATTAAACTTAATTCCAGTGATTACGCATATTATAACGGCCGCTTTAATTTTAGAAAATAAAGAATTAGCCTATGAGTTTATTAACCTTAAAATTAATAGTTTATCAATTTATGAAAAGTATTTAGGGATGATTGATTTAATTAATTTTAAGCAATTAACTAATCAAGATTACTTACATGAGTTAGTTTCATTAGTTAATGATGAAATACCACTAGACTTAAAAATAAACTATTCATTAGAATTAATTGAATATTATATTAAACAAAAAGAACATCAATTAGCTATCAACGTCTTAAATAAATTAAAAGAAATTGATTATGAACAAAAATACATTCCTTATTTAGTACAAGTCCTATATTTAATCAAACAAATTAAAGAGTGTAAGACATTAGCCTTAAAACATATTGATGGTCCATTAAAGCTTAGAGTTTATCCGTACTTACTAGCTTGCTTTTTAGAGTTAGAAGAATATCACCAAGCGACCATCTTAGAAACTAACTTTGATGCTGACTTTACTTTAATGACCAAAGAAGAACAAGAGTTTGTTGCTAGTCAATTAATGGCTTATTACCAATCAATTAATAACCGTCCATCAGTTTTACACTATGAAAGTATTTTAGAAAACTTAACCCAAAGTTCACCACCAACTAAAAGAACTAAAAAAACACAAATCAAAGAAATTATTGTCCCGACAATTAGTAGTGCGATTGAGCCTGCTGTTTCGCCTAAAAATAACTCCTTAAAACAATTAGAAAATATTTATCAGTTAATGAAATCTTATCAAACACTAGCTAATATGACAGTTTTAAGAGAGTTTTTAAGAGTATTATTTATTAGTTTTGAAGAATTAGTGCCAGTGACTAATATCATTTTATTTAGTAAAAATGATCAAACATTATATCATTATAAAATGGATCGTTTATATGATAAAGTCATTGATTTTGCTAGTTTAGAAAACACTTTAATTACTAAGTATGCTGACTTAGAAAACATTAAAGTGATTAATTCACAAGACTTAACTAATGTTATAGATGTGGTTAATAAACAAAACTTTAATGATGATTTAGATAATGTTTTAATTCCTTTAAGTGATAAGTTATTAATTATTAAATTAGAATTAAAACGTTCTAATAATAATTTAGATCTTTTTACGCTTTTAGGCCAGTTAATTGAAATCCAAATTAATTTAATTAACCAGCAAGCAAATCTTAATGAAGAATTAAGGCTTAATAACGCGATTTTCGCATCTAACTTATTAAATACTAAGTTTATTACGGATCAAACTTGTTACTTAAATGATGCGTTATCTAAATTGTTTTTTGTCAATAAACAATTAACTACTTTTGAATATCTTAATCATATTAATCCTGCTCAACAAGCAGTTTATCAAAAGTTTATTAATCAAGCCTTCAAAAACTTTAATCAAGTGACCCAAATAACTTATCAGTTTAACAATGTAATGGTTAATGAAAGAGTTATTTGTTTGAAACATGAAAATAAAAACATTTTATTTTCAGTCATTACTGATATTACAAATGAAGTGAACGAAAATAAAAAACTGGCTAATAATGCGATTATTGACTATGTAACTAACCTTTATAATATGAACGCTTTTAGCATGGATTTAAGTGAGTACTTAAATGAAAAATCAACCTTTTTAATGATTAAATTACCCGATTATTTATCAGGTGTTTATGCACAAAATGATTTAGTTAAATATTTTATTGAGTTTGCTGCTTTAACCAAAAACCATTTTAATATTGAAAAAATATATCGTTATGCTAACTACACTTTACTATTAGTATTAAACTTCAATGATGTTAGGGCCGTTAATAAAGCCTTAGAAGCTTTCTTAAAATATATTTTTCATACACTATCATTAGTTTTACCAACTCAGGAGTTTAAGCCTTTAATTGCGGCTTTAAGATATCCTGTTAGTACGGTAGTTAAAGATGATGATAAGATCTTAACTTACTTAGAATTAACTTTAACTAAGTTAAATACACAAAACCCCAATCCTTTACAATCTTATTTAATTTATGATTATCAATTTAATCAAGAAGAACGCTTTGAACAAAATATGATTAATCAAATAATGCTAGCAACCAACGAACAAAACTTAGAAATTAGTTTCAAACAAGTAATTGATATTAGTGTTAATAAAGTCTTGCATTACCAATCAGAGTTAGTTTTTTCTAAACTTGATTTAAGTCCTAAATATTTAGTAACGATTGCTAAACGTCGTGGTCAGTTACCAAATCTTGATTTTTATCATATTAAACAAGTTTTAAGTTTTTTACAAAACCTATACCAACAAACTAATAGTTTAGTAAAGGTTAGTATTCCGATTCATAAAGAAACTTTTTTAAGCCACGCTTTTTCAACTCGTTTAATTGGGATGTTAAAAGAATATCAAATCCCAGCCACTTTTATTAATATTAAATTAATTACTGACACTTTTAGTATTAGTGATTATTTTGATAAACTAACTGAATTAAAACAATTTAGTGTTGGTTTAGAGACTAACAATCATTTAGCCGCTTTACAATTTGATTTTGATATCTTACATCAAGACTTGTTAAAACAAGCCAAGCTTAAACAAATTAAATATTTAGCGAGTCTTGCTAAAACGTTAACAGAGTTTAATACAAAGTTAGTTATCAATAATTTAGATAATAAAGAAGATATTGCTAGATTAAAAGAAAATGGTCTAACTAATATTATTGCTGATACTTATAAAAATGTTTTACCAGATACCATTATTAAAAAAGTGAAAGGAGTTAAACATGAATCTAACCTTAATTAAAGAAACCTTAGATAAACAACCATATATATTTCAAAAAAGAGCCTTAGCCTCACTAGCGATTGTTGATGGTATTGATCAAATACTTACGTCTTTCAACAATCGTGTTGGTGGCAGCAGTGCTGATATTTTATTAGATGTTTATGGTTTATTTCAAACTTTATTTGTTGGCATTGATGCCTTATATGATTTAGTGATTGGGACGACCCAATATAAATATCACATTAATATTAACCAAAACCAAGTATTAAGAGAACTTAAATATGTTAGAAACGATATTGTTGGGCATCCGACTAATCGTACATATGAGGCAGGCACTTATGGTTTTTCTGTGATTAGAGAAGAAGTATTAACCAGAGAAGAGTTAGTTTATGATACGTATATTGTAAATAAAAATAATACTACTCATACGTTTAGAAAGATTATTTTTAAGGAATTGATTGACGCCTTTATTGCTGAAAAAACTACTATTTTAGAAGGTTTAATTAACTTTATTGAAAATAAACCAATTGATGCTAATTGTATTGGTTTAACTTATTCATTAGTTAATAAAGCGATTAATCACCAATATGACTTAAAAGACTTAGAAAAGATTCGTCAAACTTATTTTAGTATTACTAAAAATAAAATTGATAAACATGATCGTTTTATTTGGCGACTAGATTTATTAGAAATATTATATGTATGGCATAATAATGATTTTAATGATTTTATTGAGTATTTAAGATGTCAACAAGCTTATAAGTTGTATGAGATTGCTTGCGACTTAAACGCAGTAACTCCTGTTAAGGTGTTTATTGGGTTACCAAAAGTATTAGCCCAATTTTATCGCTTCTTAAAAAAGATGCCAACAGCTATTAATTATCTTGATACAATGACTGATCAAGATCACCCTTTATTTGAAATTAATATTAAAAAAATTATTAAATTAAATCCCCCTAAAAGTGTCGTGAAACTGCTTAATTGGGTTTTAAGGTTTAATGATTCTAGATACGTTTATATTATTGGTCAAGCCTTAAAGGCTTATAAGAAAAAGTAATATTTTAGTGGGGTAATTTATGAAAAAAATTATAAATATATGTGTAGGAATAATTATTATAATTTTGTTTAGTACTTTAACAGCGTGTATTGAAGATCAACCTAGTGAATTAATATTTAGAATGGAACCAACAGGTGTAGTGGTTACAGGAGTTAGAAGGATAAATAACGGGCATGTGATTGTTCCTGCTTATTATAATGGACAGCCTGTAACAGAGATTCGCTATTTAAGATTTGGTAAGGGTTTATTAGGAGTAACAAAGGTCACCTTAAATGAAGGCTTACAAGTAATAGGTGGTTGGGCTTTCTCAACAACAAGAATCACAGAAATAACAATCCCATCAACAGTAATAAGTATAGGTGAAGGTGCCTTTCGGGGTGTAACCACCCTAACAAGTGTAACCTTAAATGAAGGCTTGCAAACAATAGGTAGTGAAGCATTCCAAAATACGAGACTAACTAGTATAGTAATTCCTGAAAATGTAACTGCAATCAATGCAGATACATTTAGAGATATTACAACCCTAACAAGTGTCACGTTAAATGAAGGCTTACAAGTAATAGGTGATAGGGCTTTCCAAGGAACAAGTATCACTGAAATAACAATCCCATCAACAGTGATATTTGTGGCTTGGGATGCCTTTAATTCAAGCGTTAATGCGATATTTTCAGGAACAATCAATCAACTAGGATTTGAAGTAATAAATGGAGAGGCAATAATATTAGGATTTAATTTTGGTCAAGTAACTAATAACTTGATTGTACCAACTCATATTAATGGTTATCCAGTAACAAGTATAGGTGAGTTAGCCTTTTGGGAAGTAGCCACTTTAACAAGTGTAACATTGAATGAGGGTTTACAAACAATAGAACGGAGTGCTTTCAGGGAAACAAGTTTAACCGAAGTTTATATTCCTAGCAGTGTAGTAAGTATAGGCATTAGAGCTTTTAATGGAGTAACAACTCTAACAAGTGTAACCTTAAACGAAGGGTTACAAACAATTGGTGAAGGGGCTTTTTATAGAACAAGCCTAACAAATATTTCTATCCCTAGCAGTGTAACAAGTATAGGTATGGATGCCTTTCTTAATGCGACAACATTAACAAGCGTTATCTTAAATGAGGGCTTACAAGTAATTGATTGGGGTGCCTTTGAAGGAACAAGCATCACTGAGATAACAATCCCATCAACAGTAACATGGATAGGTGTGTTTGCTTTTCGGAATGTAACAACTCTAACAAGTGTGACATTAAATGAAGGCTTACAAACAATAGGTAATAGTGCTTTCTCGGGAACAAGCATCACTGAAATAGTAATACCATCAACAGTACGCTTTATTGGCAATAATGCCTTCCCAGAAAACACAGTAATAATTAATGAATAATGATAATTATTTTATAAACAACAGCATTTAACAATCAATGTGGTATAATAAATAAAAGTGAAAGGAATTAAATATTTATGTCTTGGACAAATGATACTTGGTTAGTGGGAGAAAGAGTTAAAGTTGAAGGTGAAAGTGAAATTGGGATTGTGACGCGTGTTGATTTGCAAAAAGGCGTTATTCGGGTTTTATTTAAGCGTTTTAGAGAAGTGAGTTATGCTTATCCAACTTGTATTAGAAACCAAACCATTGTTCCTTTGGTACAAAAAAAACAAACCAATGGTTAGTCATTTTGACTAACTATTTTTGTAAGGAATTAATATGAAAAATAAAATTGAAGTATGCTTAAAAGATCAAAATAAACGTAGCCTAGTTTTAATACTACCTGGTGGTGGTTATGCTTATACCTCTAAAAGAGAAGGCATGCCAGTAGCGAAAATGCTTAATGATTTGGGTTATCATGCTGCGATTTATCATTACCGTGAAACAATGTTAAAAAGTGATGATTTATTTAATGAAGGAGTTTCTTTAATTAATGAATTAAAACTACTTAATATTGATAAACTTTATTTGATGGGTTTTTCAGCTGGTGGTCACTTAGCAGGCTTTTTAGCAACCATCATCCAAATAGATGGATTAATCTTGTGTTACCCAGTGGTTAGTACAAAAAAAGATTTAATTCATCAAGCATCTTTTGATAATTTATTAAAAGTAAACGACAATTTAGAAGATTTTAGTTTAGAAAAAAGAATTACTAAACAAATGATGCCAACTTTCTTGTGGCACACAAAAGAAGATAAATCAGTTAAAGTAGGTAATACTTTGGCTTTATATCAAGCCTTAATTAAATATGATACATCAGTAGATTTACATATTTTTAATGAAGGAAAACACGGTTTAAGCATTATTACGAAAGAAACTGCTTTTAATGATAATGTTGCTGATTACTTAAAAGAAAACCAAAGAGTAGCAATCTGGACCACTTTATTGAAAGGATGGTTAGAAAATAATGATTAATATTTTAATGTCAAGAGGAATATTAGCCAGTGATCAAGTTTATGAACAGGCTAAAACAATCATCAAACCTACAATGAAGGTGTTAATTGTATATTTTTCATTTTTTGAAAAACATTTGCCTGATCAAAAGGATTATGATTTATTTTATGATCATGATAATGAATATCACCAAAAAATGTTAAAAACATTTAGTCGTTATGATATTGATGAAAATAATATTAAAGTTCTAAATTATTATCATGATTCGTTAGAAGAAATGTTAAAAAAGATTAAAGAGTGTGATATATTATATTTTCCTGGTGGAGCCCCAGAAGAAATGATGGATAGATTTGCCCAAAAGGGTTTATTAGATGACTTAAAGGCATTTAATAAAATAGTAATTGGTTCATCAGCAGGAGCGATGATCCAAAATGATTTTTTTCATATTACCCCTGATAAAGATTATCAAAAATATGCCATCTATCAAGGTTTAGTTTATATTAAAGATTTAGGCATTGAGGTACATTTTCAAAGAAGGATTAAGTCTAAAAAAGCATTAAGAAAAACTGCTCATATCTTAGGTAGACCAGTTTATGTGATCCCTGATGATTCAGCCATAATTATTAATAATGGTGAAATAATTTGTATAGGTCAAGCTAAAAAATATTATGAAAACCAAAAACGAGTAAAATAACAAAATTAAGATATTATCTTAAATGAAGGAGAAACTTATGTATGCTTATATTAAAGGAAAAGTAAAAAGTATTAATGCAGATGCCGTTATTATTGAAAATAATGATATTGGCTACTTATTATTATGTCCAACCCCCTATTTATTCAAATTAGATACAGAAACTATTTTATATACTTACTTACACGTCAAAGAAGATGTGTTTGCGTTATACGGGTTTAAGGATTTAGAAAGTTTGAATTTATTTAAGCGTTTATTAAGTGTATCAGGCATTGGTCCTAAAAGTGCATTAAGCATTTTAGCATGTGATAATCCTAATGAAGTTTATTTAGCTATTGAAATGGCTGATACGAAGTTTTTAGCTAAGTTTCCTGGTATTGGTCAAAAAGCAGCTAGTCAGATTGTTTTAGACTTAAAAGGTAAATTGGCCTTAGAAGATACTACCACTAACACTATTGAGCGTGATATTTTAGAAGCCCTTGGCGTTTTAGGTTACAAGAAAAGTGATATTCAAAAAGCCTTAAAACACATTGATACTAATCAAGCCTTAGAAATCGCTTTGAAGGATGCGTTAGCATATATGATTAAGGGGAAATAATATGAAAGAAAATATTTTGAATAATAAGCATTTATTTGATGATGAAGAATTATCATTAAGACCCAAACTATTAAATCAATATATTGGTCAAGAAGATATTAAAGGCATGCTTGATGTTTATATTAAGGCTGCCCTTAAAAGAAAAGAATCACTAGATCATATTTTATTATATGGTGCTCCTGGTTTGGGTAAAACGACCTTGGCGGTGGTGATTGCTAACGAGTTAGGCGTGAATGTTAAAACTACCTCAGGTCCTGCAATTGAAAAAGCAGGAGATCTAGCCGCTGTTTTATCTTCATTAGGTCCAGGGGATGTTTTATTTATTGATGAAATACATCGGATTCCTAAGGTGGTAGAAGAAGTTTTATATTCAGCGATGGAAGATTTCGTTATTGACATTATTATTGGGAAAGACTCAGAATCAAGATCAATTAGAATTGATTTGCCACCGTTTACTTTAATTGGAGCCACCACTCGCTTTGGTGATTTAACTGCTCCTTTAAGAGATCGTTTTGGTGTAGTTTTTCGTTTAGGTTTTTATACCCAAGCTGAACTTGAATTAATTGTTAGAAGAACCGCAGCAGTTTATGAAAACGCCATTGATGAACAAGCAGTTAAAGAATTAGCCATGCGTTCACGTGGGACACCAAGGATTGCTAATAGGTTATTTAGAAGGATTAGAGACTTTGCCGAAATAATGAATAACGGCTTAGTAGATTTATCAATTACTAATAGTGCATTAAATAAATTAGGCATTGATAAAAAAGGTTTAGACCAAGGAGATTATTTATACTTAAATGGCATTATATCGCGATTTAACGGTGGTCCTGTGGGGCTTGAATCATTAGCAGCTGCCATTGGAGAAGAACCTGCCACCATTGAGGCAGTTTATGAGCCATTTTTAATCCAAGAAGGGTATGTTAAACGTACTCCTCGTGGGCGAGTAGCCACTAAAAGAGCTTATAATATTTTAGGTTTAGAATATACGAAAGAAGATAATGAATAATGAAAACTAGTGATTTTGATTTTAATTTACCAGAAGAATTAATTGCTCAGCATCCCATTGAAAAAAGAGATAATTCACGTTTAATGATTGTTGATAAGCAAACTAACCTTTTAGAAAGTAAACATTTTTATGATATTGTTGATTACTTAAATGAAAATGATGTGTTAGTCTTAAATGATACAAAAGTAATTCCTGCTCGTTTAATGGGCTTAAAAGAAAATGGAACAACAACCGTGGAAGTGCTATTGTTAAAGGCTGTTGATCATACTAAGTGGGAAGCGATTTGTAAACCTGCTAAAAAAGTTTCAGTTGGCACTAAAATTACATTTGGTGATGGTTTATTGGTGGCTGTATGTGTGGGGCTTGGTGAAGGTGGAATTCGTATTTTTGATATGACCTATCAAGGGATCTTTATTGAGATTTTAGATCAGTTAGGAACAATGCCTTTACCACCATATATTACTGAAAGATTAGATGATGCTAATCGTTATCAAACCGTATATGCTAGTCATCCAGGTAGTGCCGCAGCACCAACTGCTGGCCTTCATTTCACGCCAGAATTATTTGAAAAAATCAAACAAAAAGGTGTTCAAATCATTCCAGTAACTTTACATATTGGTTTAGGCACTTTTAGACCAGTGAATGTGGAAGATATTAATAAACATCACATGCATGAAGAGTCTTATCAAATTACTGCTAAGTCTGCTGAACTTTTGAATCAGTCGGTTGCTAAAAATAAAAGAATTATCGCCATCGGCACCACCTCAATTAGAACATTAGAATCTAACTTTGAAAATGGTAAGTTTACTGCGGGTACTTATGATACAGGAATCTTTATTTATCCAGGCTACCAATTTCGTGTAGTAGATTGTTTAATTACTAACTTTCATTTACCTAAATCAACTTTAATGATGTTAGTATCAGCTTTTTCTTCGTTAGAATTAATGAAAAAGGCTTATCAAAAAGCCATTGATGAAAAATATCGTTTTTTCTCATTTGGTGATGCGATGTTTATTAAGTTTGAAAAAAACAATAATTCAACCACTTAAACAAACATATTCATAGTATTTTGAAATAAAGATTAAGGTTTTAATGTTATAATAATTATAACTTGGAATGCCTTAAACAGGAACATAGGATAATTTTAAGGCAAACCTTTTTCAAGTGAGGGTTTGCCTTTTATTGTATTAAGAGTGATAGGAAGGGAAAGAAATGAAAAAAATTATTAGTTTATTATTTTTGTTAATAACAACTGTTGTGGTAGTTGGTTGTGGCGAAAGATTTTCAAATGAAGAACATGTTGAAAGAATAAGTGAAAGAGTAAGGGTAAACTTCTTTGAGCCTGAATCAGATTATTATGGAATGTATACTGACTTTGAAGTTAGAATCATTTATGATTTACGTGGAAGAGCTAATATGTTTATGGTAGAATTTATGCCAGACGGCTTCTTTTATGGTTTGATTTATCGTGACAACTACTATGTATGTAATTTTTACTGGGGTAGTTTTCCTTTGGAGTATCCATTGCGTTTTTGGGGTCACTCAGGTTGGCTTTTTGATTCAAGTGGCTGTTGTGAAGAAGTAGAGCCAATATTCATTAGTCATTTCAGAAAAATAGGTATTATTGATAATGAGAGATTATATGCTTCTTTTAGTAGTAAAATGTTCACGATAAGGCCTGTTATTCATGTTAATGATGAGTGGGTTTCAATTGAATGCGGAAGAATATTCATTGCAAGGGGTAATATTAGAGCACCAGGTCTAAGTTCTAGACTTTAACAGGAGAGATTGCAAATGAAAAATAAGTTAATCAAAATCCTATTAACAACTACAATCTTCCTAACAACCATACTCCTTATTGGCTGTCAAAGCCCAACTCACGAACAGCACATCAACAATATTTCAACACGCGTAGAACAGCGTTTTATTAATAATGCTAATTATGAACATTATTTTACCGATTTTGAAGTTACATTAGCGAAAAACCCTGATGGAGATGTAGAATTTTTTGTAGTAGATTTTTTATCCTAGTGGATTTTTGTATGGTTGGATTTTTAATGGAAGATATTATTTTCATAGAAATAACTTTTTTCAGCCAGAAGCACTGGGGGGGGCGAGGATGGAATATTTGGAGTAGCGATGACCGTGACTTCATATCGGGGCCACATTTTAATAGTCACTTTATGGTGTATGATATTGCAGAAGAAGATAGAATATTAGTTTCAAATCAAAAAGGGATGGTATCACCTATAAGGAAGTGTGGCGAATATTGGATAGAATTGGGTACTAATCATGTCATGCCAAATTTCATCCATAGAATACCATCAGGTTTAAATAGATCATATAGAGGAGGAAGATTATAATATACAAAATAAAAATATGTATATTTCCTAATAAAAACACGTTATTACTTGATATTTTAAGCAAAAAACCTTATAATAGATAAAGGAGGACTTTTATGATTGAACATATTATTATTGGCATAATTATTGGGATTGTAGTTTTACTAATCGTATTCTTAGTAGTAATGATGGTAAAACGCCATAAAACCCCTAAAAATAATACCCCCATCATTGATTGTGGTCAATTAATTGCGGCCTTAGGAACTAACGCTAATATTATTGATGTCACCAATGAACAAAAGCGTATTAAAATAAAATTAAAAGATCCTTCACTAATTGACCAAGAAGCGATTAAAAACATTGTTATATCGGCTTTTTTAGTTGGTAATGAATTAAAAATATTAGTTAAAGAAAATGTAGATGCAGTTTATCAAACATTATTATTAAATAAAGGTGGTTAGACAAATGGAGAAAATGAAATTTATGATTGTTGCTGAATACGGATTACATGCCCGTCCAGCCACAAAATTAGTAACACAAGCAATGGCTTTTGAGTCTAATGTTTTCTTGACCGCTTTTGGACGCCAAGTTAATCTTAAATCAATTATGGGTGTGATGTCCTTAGGAATTTATCACGGGGAAATTGTTGAGATTATGGCAGAAGGTTCAGATGAAAAAAAGGCAATTGATTCACTTTTAGATTTTATTGTTTCTGAAGGATTAGGTAAAGTAGAATACGAATAGTTTTAACACGTAATGTGGTAGTCAAATGACTACCATTATTTATAATGAATGAGGTAGTTATGCGACAAAAAAGAATTAAAGAAGCAACCCCCGACAATTTATTAGCATTAGACGTTATAATGGATATTAAGCTATTGGATTTAGCAAGCTTTTCAAAAGTTTCATTAGAAATTGGTTCAGGTAAGGGTAAATTTATTACTAGTTTAGCCAGTGATAATCCTGATGAGTTGTTTGTTGCTTTTGAGCGTGATAAAAGTGTGGCTTATCGTTTAGCCCAAAAGAAAAATGAAATGAACTTAAACAATTTATTAGTGGTTTGTAATGACGCTAAACACTTAAATCAATATCTTACAAATAATAGTTTAGATAAAATATACTTAAACTTTTCTGATCCTTGGCCCAAGGCCAAACATCATAAAAGAAGACTAACCTTTCATTCATTTTTAATGATTTATCATAATTTATTAAAAGAAAATGGTTTAATTGAATTTAGAACTGATCACTTACCATTTTTTGAAGATTCATTAACTTACTTTATTAAAAAGTTTGAAACAATCAAAATTGATTATAATTTAAGTGAATCTTGTTATATGACAGAATATGAAATTAAAAAAAGGAAATTGATGCCAATTAATCAATATATAGGTAAAAAAATATGAATAAAACATTTTATGAATTAATGGACTTACCAGCTATTTCTGGTCATGAGAAGTTAGTGCGTGATTATATGAAAAACTATATTAATAAATACACTAACTTTACTTTACAACAAGATAAACTAGGATCACTTTTTGCGGTTAAAAAATCAAAAAATCCGCAAGCCAAAAAGGTTATGATTGCTGGTCATATGGATGAAATAGGGTTTATTGTTGCAGGTATTGAGGCTAATGGCTTAATTAAACTACAAGCCATTGGGGGTATTTTAGGAGAAGTATTTATTTCCCAAGTCTTAACTATTTATACTAATTGTGGAAGACAAATTAAAGGAGTAGTGGGATCTATTCCGCCACACTTACGTAAAACCCAACAAACTAACGTTGAAGGGTTAAGGTTAGATATTGGGGCTAATGATCGCCAACAAGTTTTATCTTGGGGTGTTGAATTAGGTAACATGGTGTTATTTGCTAATCAGTTTTCTTTTACCCCTGATAAAAAACGCTTTATTAGTAAAGCTATTGATAATCGTTTTGGTTGTGGTTTAGCGTTAGAAGTAATTAAAGGCTTTGATCAAGTGGAACTTGATTTTGATTTAATCGTAGGTGCTACCGTGCAAGAAGAAGTTGGGTTAAGAGGAGCAGAAACAGCCGTTAATTTATTAAGACCAGATATATTTTTAGCCTTAGATGCATCCCCTTGTACAGATATTAATTCAAGTGAGGCCCCTTCAAAATTAGGAGCTGGGTTTTTACTAAGAATCTTTGATCCACGCAACATCATTCATCAAGGCTTACTCCATTATATTAAAGACTTAGCAAAAAAGAAAAAAATACCTTATCAATACTTTACATCATTAGGTGGTACAGATGCTGCTAAAACCTTAGATATGCATGCAGGTATTTTATCAACCACGATTGGTATTTCTGCTCGCTATATTCATTCAACGGCAGCTATTGCTGATATTGATGATATAAAACAGGCTAAAAACATTTTATTTAGTATCTTAAAAGATTTAGATACGACTAAAATTATTAAATTACAGGAGGCTAACAGATGAAACAATTAAAATTGTTAAATGGCGTAATGATGCCAATTTACGGATTAGGAACCTTTAAGGTAGAAGGCGGTCAATCAGGAGTTGATGTTGTTAAAAATGCATTAAGTGTGGGGTATCGTCATATTGATACTGCCAAAGTTTATGAAAATGAGTTTGAAGTCGGGAAAGCCATTAAAGAAAGTGGTTTATCACGAAAAGAAATATTTATTACCACTAAACAAAAAGAAAACTATGAAGGCGATAAAAACTTAATTCGTCAAGATATTGAAGATTCATTTAAGCAACTTCAAACAGATTATATTGATTTATTATTAATTCATTGGCCACATCATAACCCTAAAATTAACGCTATTACTTGGTCAGTTTTAGAAGAGTTTTATCAAGCAGGTCGCTTAAAAGCGATTGGTGTTTCTAACTTTCAAATTCATCATTTAGAAGAACTTAAAAAAACGGCCAAAGTGTTACCAATGGTTAATCAAATTGAATTACACCCAGGTTTACAACAACATCGTTTAACTCAGTATTGTCAAAATGAAGGGATTGTGGTAACTTCATATGGACCTTTTATGAAAGGTTTAGTATATGAAGGTAAGTATCATGATGTTTTAGGGGGGATTGCTGCTAAGCATCAAGCCACCATTGCACAAGTAATTATTGCTTGGGGTCTCCAAAGAGACTTAGTAATGATTCCTAAAACAGTGCGTAAAGAACGATTAATTGAAAACTTAGCAGGTGTTAATCTTGTATTAGATAAGGAAGATTTACAATTAATAAAATGCTTAAATGCTGGTAGCAGAGTTTATACTGACCCAGATAACCACCCCTTTTTCCCATTTTAGAAAAACAAATTAGAGAGTGTGAGTAAAGTGACAAAACGCGAAGACATGCGTGAACGCATCCTTAATGGAAATTTATGGAAAATTATAGCAACCCTATCAGTGCCGTTGGCAGTGTTTAGTGTTTTTAACTTTATTTACGGTTTTATTGATATTATTTTAGCTGCTCAAATTTCAGGCTATCATACCGCATCTTTACTATTTGTTGATGAAATTAGAAATGCAGTGAATGCTTTTGGGACGGCCTTAGCTGCTGCTGGTTGTGTGGTAGTGGCTAGACTTTACGGAGCCAAAGAAAATGAAGAAGCCCGTAAAAATGCCGCTGCCACCTTCTTAGTCACGATTATTATTAGTTTAATTGTGGTAGCCGTAACGGTAGGTCTATCATATCAAATATTAAGATTAGCTGGGGCTAATGATGAAATTATCGCCATTGGCCAGCAGTATTACAATATTCAAATGATCTCAACTGCCTTAGTGGCAATCAATGCAGTATTTTTTGGGTTAGAAAAAGCTAAGGGTAATACGAAGATTGTTTTATGGTTAAATATAGTAGCGATGATAATAAAATTAGTTTTATCTTTAATTTTTGTTTATGGATTAAATATTACTGACATTGTTTATTTAGCGTATGCTACTTTAATTTCACAAGGTATTTTAACGTTGATTGCGGTTATTTTTATGTTTAATAAAAAGAACGTATTTCAAATTAAGATAACAGATATTCGTTATTTTTCTTGGAAGATTGTTAAACCAATCCTGATCTTAGCCATTCCAATTTTCTTTGGTCGCTTTTTCTTTAATATGGGTAAGGTCGTCTTAAACGTAATGGTGATAGATTATAGTTTATTTGCCGTAGCCGCTTTGGGGATCGCGTTTAGATTACATGGTTTATTTTCATCAACATCCAGAGTCTTTGAAGAATCTGGTATGATGGTGGCCAGTCAAAATATTGGCAATAAACGACTTGATCGAGCTTATAAAACTTTTTGGATATGTATTAGTTACGGATTAATTATTTGTTTAATTGGTTTTGGTATTAATTATGCATTAAGTGGGCCACTTTTAAGGTTATTATCTGATAATGAATTAGAACGTCGCATGACAATGTCAATCTTTCATTGGGAACACTTTTCAATGATATCAAGTAGTATTATCGCAATTATCTCAGGTTTTTTTATCGCCTTTAAGAAAACCAAAGTCACAATGGTCTTTTCACTATGGCGACTCTTTGTGGCAAGACTCCCGATACTGTGGTTATTTTGGATGTTTTTACCGGTTGGTCCAGAATATGTTTATTTAATTGGTATCACAATGTTTATCTCAAATACAACCACTGCCCTTTTAGCGATCGGCTGTGTGTGGTACTTTATTCATAAATTAAGAAATTACGGTTATGAAGGATTATTAATTGATGGCAGTTATATTAATCCTGCTTTGCAAAAACAAGAAGAAGGCCTCACTTAAAACTAAGTAATTAGTATTTAATTTATAATTTATCTTATTTAATAATAAAAAAATTAATTACCAAATTAAAAGTGGTATAATATTAATATAATTAAAATAATGATTTTTATAAAGATTAGGGGTAATAATAATGAAAATTGGTATTGATAAAATTGGATTTTATATACCAGACCAACATCTTAACTTAGATATTTTAGCGACTGCTCGTAACATTGATCCTAATAAATTCAAACTAGGATTGATGCAGTCGCGTTTTTCAGTTTGTTCGTCACACTTAAATATTATTGATATGGCGATTAAAAGTGCAAACTCTATTCTTAGTGAACAAGACTTTTTAGCCATTGATATGCTGTTAGTAGCAACCGAAAGTAGTTTAGACTACGCCAAAGCGGCGGCGGTTGTGGTTGCTGATAAGTTAAATCTTAAAAGTTCATGTTTATGTCTTGACCTTAAACAAGCCTGTTTTTCTTTAACCGCGGCTTTACAATTGGCTAAAAACCACATTAACGCTAATCCTAATGCGAAAGTATTAGTGATTGGTACTGATATTGCAAAGTATGAGCCAAACACTGCTGCTGAGGCCACTAGTGGAGCAGGCAGTGTAGCAATCTTAGTCAGCAAAGATCCAAAGATATTACAATTTACTAATAAATCAGTATCTTATTATGAAGATGTTAATGACTTTGTGCGCCCTACTGGTAGTAAATATCCAGTAGTTGACGGTAAGCTTTCGGTTGAAACATATTTGAAACACTTTCAAATATGTAGTGCACTTTTTTTGAAAACTTATCCTGGTCATATTAATCAGACTAGCTTTTGTTTGCATATTCCTTATGTTAAATTGGCTTATAAAGCCCTTTATGATATTTTACAAATCCCACTTTCAGCGATGAATCGCTTTTTAGATTCAGTTAAATATAACCAACAAGTTGGCAATATTTATACTGGATCACTTTATTTGCACCTAATCGGTTTATTAGAAAACTGCCCTAAACTTAATATTAAAGAAGAGATATTATTGTTTTCATATGGCAGTGGTGCCACATCTAAATTATTTTCATTAAAGTTAGTAAAAGGTTATGAGGAGCACCTAAATACTACATACCATCAAAAAATGCTAGAAGATTCAAGGCCAATCACGGTTGAAGAATATGAGCAAGCAATTTAAGAATGATCATACGATGCGATTAGTTTCCGTTAAAGGGGTAACAGAAAAACTTTATTATCGTTTGCGTAAAGAAAAACTTTATACAACCTATGATATCGTAAAACTAATTCCTAAAAGTTATGATGAATATGATGTAAAAAGTATTTTTGATTGTATTCACAAAGAAGCTGCTACTATTAGTGGTCAAATTGCTTCTGAACCGAAAGTTTCTGATAATAGAAGATTCCAATTAACAACTTTTGATTTTTTAACAGAAGGTATTTATTTAACGGTGAATTTTTATAATCGTCCTTTTTTAATTGGCAAAATTAAAAATGGCACAGAAATCTTAATTAAAGGAATCTTAGATTTTAATAAAAGAACATTAAAAGCTAATCTAATATTAAATGTTAATAAAAGTGATACACTAAAACCACAATATAAATTAAAAGAAGTTAAAGATTTTGAGGTTACTAAAATTGTTAATAATATATTTGAACAAAACTTAGTCAATATTTATGAAACTTTACCATCTGATATTGTTTGGAAATATAATTTAGTTGATCGTAAAACAGCTTTTCAATTACTGCACCAGCCCCAAGATAAAGAAGATATTAAAAAAGCCTTGGTGCGTTTTAAGTATGAAGAAGCTTATAATGAACAAAAACTAATTGCCAATACAATTGTTAATAAACCCCCTAAACATCCAGTAATACCTAATCTTGATTGGGTTAAAGATAAAATAAAGGGACTTCCTTATGAATTGACCTTTGATCAAAAGACAGTTATTAACGATGTTTTTCGTGATTTCAAGGCACCTTATCAAATGCACCGCATACTACAAGCCGATGTGGGTAGTGGTAAAAGTATTGTCGCGTTTATCGCTATTCTTGGTGTGATTTCTGCTGGCAAGCAATCAGCAATGATGGCACCCACCGAAAGTTTAGCCTTACAATTATATGAAACATTTAAGAATTTGTTTCCATACGTTAAATCAGCCCTTTTAACAGGATCTACTAAAAACCGTAAAAGCTTGTTGCGAGATTTGAACTCTGGCAAAATAAATGCTTTATTTGGCACCCATTCTTTATTTAGTGAAAATGTTATTTATAATGATTTGGGGATCGTTATTATTGATGAACAGCATAAGTTTGGGACAAAAGCCCGTCAAGACTTAGTGGCTAAATCAACTAATGCTAATATATTATATTTATCAGCCACTCCAATTCCAAGAACCTTAGCCATGACCTTTTATGGGCAAATTGAATATTCAGAAATAAAAGAAAAACCTCATAGTGCTGATATACTAACAGAAATCATTGAATATGATATTGAAATAGTGATTGACTTGATTAAGGAAAATCAAGCCCGCGGACATCAATCATTTGTGGTGGTGCACGCAATTACCTCTATTAGGTGTAAGTATAATATTGAAAATGCTTTTGAGGTATTAAGCCCGCATTTTGGTAATGATTTATATGTTCTACATTCAAAACTAGCCACTAATAAAAAAGAAACAGTATTTAAGGATTTTCGCAATAACCCCCAAGGAGTTTTACTGGCAACCTCTGTAATAGAAGTAGGTATTGATTGTCCCAATGCCACTCAAATCTTTATTTTAGATGCTCATCACTTTGGTTTAGCCAGTCTTCATCAATTAAGAGGTCGTGTTGGTAGAGCCAATTTTAGAAGTTATTGTTATTTATTAAGTGAAAAAACTGATCTTGATCGTTTAGATATTTTAACTAAAACCACTGATGGTTTTGAAATTGCTGAACAAGATCTTAAAACAAGAGGACCAGGTCAAGTCTTAGGCTTAGAACAAAAAGGTTTTGTTGAATATGAGTTTTTAGATATTAATACTGACATTAACGTGATCAAATCAGCAAGAAAAGATGTCTTAAAGAAATATAACCTTTCATAATTAATTATTTTTGGTATAATTATTTACAGACTAATAAAAAAAGGATTAGATTTTATATGATTAAATTAGCAATAGATGCAATGGGTGGTGATTATGCCCCCAAAGAAATAGTAGAAGGTATTAACTTAGCCTTAAAAGAGTATAAAAATGTTGAATTTCATATTTTTGGTAATGAAGCTTTAATTAAGCAACATTTAACCGCCAGCAAACAAGTTAAAATTTATCATACCGAAGAGTTTTTAGATATGGGAGAAAAAGATCCCTTTTATCAATATCGTCATCATCAAGATGTATCGCTTTTTAAGGCAATGCGTTTTATTAAAGAAGGCAATGCCCAAGGCTTAGTGACCGCAGGCCCTACGCAATGTGTAATCGTGGGCGGGATATTTACTATTAAAAGAATGCCAGGAATGTCAAAAGTGGCGATTGCCCCAATTATTCCTACTGCTAATGGGATTCCAAGAATATTATTAGATTGTGGTGCTAACGTTGATGCGAAAGCAGAACATTTAGTGGAGTTTTCAATTTATGCATCTAACGTTATAAAGGCTTTATATAATTTAGATAATGCCAAAGTAGGTTTATTAAATATTGGTACTGAGGAAGGTAAAGGGCGTGATTTAGATAATGAGGCCTACACTTTATTACAAAATAATGAAGCGATTAACTTTATGGGTAATATTGAACCCAAAGAAATCTTTACTACTGAGGCTAATGTTTTAGTATCAGATGGTTTTACTGCCAACATCGTCTTAAAAACGATTGAAGGTACTGCCAAAGGCATCGGCAATATCTTAAAGAAAGCCTTAACTAGAAATCTAATATCTAAATTAGCCACAGCCCTTTTCTTAAAAGGCTCTATAAGGCAATTTAAGAAAGCTCTTGATCCTAATGAAGTTGGGGGAGCAATGATTATTGGTCTTAATAGTGTAGTAGTGAAGGCACACGGTTCATCAGATGCTTACGCCTTCAAAAACGCGATTAAACAAGCAATTAGAATGATTAAAGAAGATGTTATTATGAAAGTGGAAAAACAATTAAACCAACCCAAATAAACTATGAAAGACATTAAATTACTTTTAGAAAAATTAAATATTAAACCCAATAACTTAAACCTTTATATTCAGGCCTTAACGCATTCTTCATATGCTAATGAAAATGATAGTAAGCATTATGAAAGATTAGAGTTTTTAGGTGATGCAGTTTTACAAATTATTATTTCACAATATTTATTTGATAATGATTTATCTGATGAAGGCACTTTAACGAAAAAAAGAGCCCAAACTGTTAGAGAAGAAACTCTTAATTTATATGCTCAAACGATTGACTTAAAAGATTATATTTTGTTAGGTAAAGGTGAAGAGATTAAAGGAGCCAATGCTAGCATTGTGGCGGATTGCTTTGAGAGTTTGTTAGCAGCCATCTTTCTTGATCAAGGAATTAAAGCTGCCACTAAATTTGTTTTAGATATTTACTTACCATTAGTTAATCAAGTATCTAAAATTAAAGATTATAAATCAACATTACAAGAATATTTTGCTGTTGATCGTAAAACCTTATCTTATAAAACGACTTTTACCGGTCCTTCTAATAAAAGAGAGTTTTTTGCCGAAGTGATTTTAGATAATGGTATTACCCTAGGCAGAGGTAAAGGTTTAACTAAAAAAGATGCTGAACAACAAGCCGCCAAAGAAGCATTATCAAAAATGCACAGAATAGGATAAATATGTTAATTAAAAAAATGTTTGAAGCAGGAGATCTGCCAATTGAAAAGATCATATTTCGTGAACAACGCCGATTAAACTTAAATCCAGTGGATTGTTTTGTGTTGGGTGCTTTATTCAGTGGCTTAAAACGTAAAACGTATAGTCCTAATGTTATTGCTAAACGCTTAAACATTAGTGTTGATGAAGTAGGAATGTCAATTGAAAACTTAATTGATAAAGGATTACTAACCTTATCACTTGAAGAAAAAGATGGTAAAGCAAGAGAAATTTTTAGTTTAGATTTAACTTTTGAAAAGTTAGCAGAACTTTATTTAATTGAGGTTGTTAAACCAAATCATGAAACATCAATGGCCATGACCATTGATGCCTTAGAAGCAATGAAGAAAAAAGTATTAACTGCTAATGAAATTGAAAGAGTAAAGGGTTGGTATGAAGCTAACTTATATTCACACCAAGATATCATTAAAACTATTAATGAATTAACTTTATTAGGCATTACGCGTGTTAGTCAAGTAGAAACCACTTTAATTAATAAACAAACCCAATCACCAAAGAAAACAATTTCTAAAAACATTGATGAATTATTTAAGTCTATATGAGGTCAAAATGAAAAAAAATAAAAAGTCTATTTTAATCTTATTAATTTTTATCACTTTTATTTTAATTTGCCTATTTCCTTTAATTGTTTGGATTGGCCCATCAGTTAATTTGATTTCTAATCTTTTAGGACTGGCCTACTTTTTCTTTATTATGATTCCTTGGGCCATGGTCATTGTTTATTTTATTGTTAAAATTTTAGATATCTTAAAAAAAGAAGACAGTACCAAAGATGATTAATTATAAAAAATATAACATAATCAATTAAAAAATTGACAATGCATTCGCTTAGATATATAATGTAAATGTCTTACTAAATTTACTTAGAAAGGGTTGATTAAACATGAAAAAAACAATAATTTTGTTATCAATTATACTAACTGCGATTGCGTTAGTGGGTTGTTCAAAAGAGTATATACCCGCATTAGAATATTTTACGGTGTCTTTTGATGTAATGGGTGGTAATCCAATGCCAGATAGTCAGCACTCTCAATCAGTAAGATGGGGGGGATTAGTGGTTGAACCGTCAAATCCAACAAAAAACAATTACCGTTTTATAGGGTGGTATCACGAAGGAGAGCGTTTTAACTTTGCTACAATTGTTCGCCAACATATGATTCTTGAAGCCCATTGGCAATCTTCGCACGTACTTCAAACCACGGCATTGTGGGGAACAGCTTATGATAACGGTATTTTATGGCGAGTAATTTATATTGATGAAAATGGTCGCCGCTTAATAATGACAGAGCATGTATTTGGCGGAGGTACGCAATTTAACGTTACTAATGTGTTTAGTTTCTTAACCGCACCTGACAATAATCTTCGTCAAGTCTTAAATGGATGGTGGACTAATGTGTCACCGTTACTACAAGAAAGAGTCTTGCCAGTAATTGGTTTAGATCGTGATGTACGCACTGAACCAGGAGGAGGTCTTTTGGGTGAAATTTCTGCTGAAATTGGCCCTGCTGGTCGCACACAGCCAGGGACAGGAATAGCTACTGCTGAAAGTTTATTTATTTTATCAATAACCGAAGTGAATATTTTTTTCCAGGCTGCACCTGATGGTGGTAATACTTCACATAACCGTAGAGCATCAACAGTAGGAGGTGTTCATACACGTTATTGGTTACGATCACCTGGTACTAATAATGCTGCTACTAATACTATAATTGCTGATAATGGATCTTTTAGTACTGAAAGAGCCAATACCCCTACTCAGGTGGTCGGGTTCCGTCCAGTTCTTTGGTTAAATTAAAATTAAATATATTCAAATAGATCACCTAATTGGTGGTCTTTTTTTATTTATCCCCTTAAATTACTTCAAAACTGATTAAAAAAGATAAGTATTTGAAAAAATTGAGTCTAACTTTGTAAAAGTGTGTTTGATTTTATTTTCAGTTTTCTATACAATAACATATATTAGGGAAAAAAGTATGAAAGGGATTTATATGAATATCAATATCAGCATTATCAAACATCAGTTGAAATTGCGTAAAAATAAACCACTATCCACAGAACCAATTGGTTCAAGGTTCAAATTTGAAAGAAGGAGATTAAACTTAACTCTTGATGAAGCAGCTGATCAAATTTGTTCGGTCAGTTATTTATCAAAAGTAGAAAATAATTTACTTAAACCAAGTGAAGAAGTCTTTGAAAAGTTAATGATTCGTTATCAAATTGATAAAATTAAAGGCTCTGCCCAAAAATATCAATCATCATTAGTAGAAATTAGTAGGGCATTCTTTTTTGGTGAGACTATTATTAAACCTTACAAAGTTACTACTTGTTATCAAGAAATGTTAATTAATTTAGGGATTTTAAGTTATTTATTAAATTATGAAAAAGCACTATTGCAGTTTGAAGAAATCAGCCCCTTTATCAAAAACTTTACTGATACAGAATTAGCATTATTTTTATATTTTACAACTATTTTACTAACTGGTCAAGGGCGCCAAAGTGAAGCCTTTGCCTTACTTGTTGGGGCAAAATCACTAGCTAGTGATGATATATTATTAGACTCAATGATTAAAAAAGAATTACTGTTATTAGCGTTTTATATTAACGACTATATTTATATTGAAAATAATTATCATCACAACTTAGAGTATTTTATTAAATATGGATTTCATCAAGCCATTGAAGAAATTAGGTTTAACTATTATTTATTTATCTCGCGTTTTAAGGCCAAAGAAACAATTTTAGAAGAATTAATTAAAAACTACCATCCAACAACCAAGGAATACAAGACAGTGAAAGCCGCTATTAATTATCGTCAAAAAGAATATAATAATGCCCATCAGTTTTTACAAGATTTAGAACATGATGAACGATTTTATCAAATTACTTTACTTAAATTAAAAACATTAGATCGTAAACAGGATGTAGATAGTATTAAAAACTTAATTAAAGGTCTTAAAGTTAAAAATAGTGATTTGCATAAGATGATTGAGTATTTGAAACTAAAATATAATCAAAATGACAAGGCTCAATTAGAATATTTACGCAAAGAAGTCATAGATTGTAAATATATTACTCAAAATCCACTGGTTTTAGATTACTGGTATGAAGAAGTAACCAAGGTCTTAAAAAGATCTGCCTTTTACAAGGAATTAGTGTCATTTTTACAACGTGTTATTCAAGCCCAACAACAATATATTAATTAAAAAAAATTAAGCAATAAGAAACTAAAATACGTTAAGATTACGATAATTTAGTTTCTTTTGATATATTTGGCATTCACTCACACCTTTTTTATCATAAATAAACTAAGTAATGGTATAATATTTTTTGACATAAATATTATATATTTATCTATGTGTTTAATATTATATTTTTATGTTTGATTTATTAATTGAAAAATAATAGAATAATAAACGTGAAGACTTATAAAGAAAAGGGTGACAAAATGTTAAAGAAAATATTTGATTCAACAAAAAAACAATTAAAACTTTACCGCACAATTGCTGATAAAGTGATGGCGTTAGAAAGTGATATGAAAAAACTTTCAGATGAAGATTTTCCCATTAAAACAGCAAAGTTAAAAGACAGGGTAGCCAATGGTGAAACATTAGATGACGTTTTAGTAGAAGCGTTTGCCTTAGTGCGTGAAGCCGCCACTCGTCATGTGAAAATGACGCCTTATTATGTACAAATTTTAGGGGGTATTACCATTCATAAAGGTAATATTGCTGAAATGAAAACTGGTGAAGGAAAAACGTTAACTGCCGTAATGCCAGCTTACTTAAATGCTTTATCACAAAAAGGTGTACATATTGTTACAGTCAATGAATATTTAGCTAAGCGTGAAGCCGAAGGCGAAATTGGCTCATTATTTAGATTTTTAGGTTTAACTGTCGGCTTAAATATTCGTGAATTAACCCCTGTGCAAAAACAAGAAGCCTATGCTTGTGATGTAATGTATTCAACTAACTCAGAATTAGGGTTTGATTATTTACGTGATCATATGAGTTTATATTATGAAGATATTGTGGCGAAAAAAGGATTAAATTATGCCATTATTGATGAGGTGGATTCAATTTTAATTGATGAGGCCAGAACACCATTAATTATCTCAGGTCCTGCTAAACAAACTCAAAGTTTATATGCGTTAGCCGATCGTTTTGTTAAGGGTTTAAGTGATGACTTATATGAAATTGATTTAGAGGCTAATACCGTTGAATTAACCCCAGAAGGAATTTCAAAAGCTGAAAGTACATTTAAGATTGAAAACCTTTATGACGTGAAATATGTTACGTTACTGCACCATTTACATAATGCCTTACGAGCAAACATCTTAATGCATAAAGATAAAGAGTATATGGTCTTAGATGGTGAGGTTTTAATTATTGACCAATTTACTGGTCGTATCTTAAAGGGTCGTCAATTTTCAGAAGGCTTACATCAAGCAATTGAGGCCAAAGAAAATGTAGAAGTTAAAAAAGAAACAGTAACGGTCGCTACCATTACTTACCAAAACTTTTTTAGAATGTATAATAAACTATCAGGGATGACCGGAACTGCTAAAACAGAAGAGGATGAATTCCGCGATATTTATAATATGGAAGTAGTAGAAATTCCGACTAACAAACCAATTGTGCGTAAAGATGAAAAAGATTGGTTCTTCGTGACTAACGAAGAAAAGTTTGCGGCTTTAATTGATGAAGTTGAAGAAAGACATAAAAAGGGCCAACCGATCTTATTAGGAACAGTGGCCGTTGAAACCTCAGAAGAAATATCGTTAATGTTACGTAAACGCCGTATTAATCACGAAGTTTTAAATGCGAAAAACCACGAAAGAGAAGCGGATATTATCGCCAAAGCTGGTTTAAAGGGTTCAGTGACGATTGCTACAAACATGGCAGGTCGTGGAACCGATATTAAGTTAGGTGAAGGGGTAGTAGAGTTAGGTGGTTTAGCTGTTATTGGTTCAGAAAAACACGAAGCCCGAAGAATTGATAATCAGTTAAGAGGACGTGCAGGTCGTCAAGGGGATCCAGGTTATTCAAGATTTTATATTTCTGGTGATGATGAATTAATGATTAGAAGAACTGGTGAGCGTGGTAAGAGAATGATTCGTATGCTCCAATCTACCCAAGATGAAGGGGTACCAGCCACTTCTAAATTAGTATCTAATATGGTCACTGGTGCACAAAAGCGTTCAGAATCAACTAATGCAGAGATTCGTAAAAATGTCTTAAAATATGATGATGTTTTAAGAATTCAAAGAGAAATTATTTATGCTCAAAGAACTCAAATTTTAACTAATCAATCAATGGAAGAAAAAGTAACTAATTTTATTGATATGATTTTAGTTGATGAATTAACACCTTACTTCAAAGAAATTTCAAGAAACAAGTATGAAATTGATGATGATGGAATTGTTCATCATTTTGAAAATATGTATTTTGGTAAAGGAAATATCTCAAAGGAGATTATTGAATCACACGATGAAATTACCTTGCCAGAATATATGAAAACATTAGCTCGTAAAGAATTAGAAAACAAGAAAAACAATGTACCAGCAGAAGTTTATCAAGAGTTCTTAAAAGTTATTATGTTAAGAGTAGTTGATACGCACTGGATGAAGCATATTGATACGATGGCTGAATTGCGTCAATCAGTAAGACTACAAGCATACGGACAAAATAACCCATTGGTAATGTATCAACAAGAAGGTAAGCGTTTATTTGATCAAATGACTTATTCAATTGCCAAAGACGTAACCCGTTATGCATTATTTGGTAAAATCCAATACAATGTTCAACGTGAAGCGGTAGCCAAAAATACTGCCACTAACGATGGTAAAGAAGACGTTACAAAGAAAAATAAACCCAAAAATTATAAAGCACCCAAGAAACCTTGGCAACGATAATTATGGAACGTTATGAAGTCAATAAAACAATAGAAAACTTTCATAACACCTTAAACGATTTACAAAACGCACTTGATATTGATTCACTGCAAGTGCGTCTTTTGACGTTAAACGAACAAATGTTAGCTCCTGACTTTTGGCAAAACGCAAACCATGCTAAAAATGTCGCCAAAGAGGCAGGTTTAATTGAAAATAATGTTAATACTTTTAAAAGTCTAATTAAAAAATATGATGATCTTAAAGAATGGCTTAATGATGCCAAAGAAGAAGATGAGTCTTGGTTATTATTAGAAGAGTTAATTGCTGAATTAAGTGATGAATTAAAAGAGTTTGAAATCAAAGTACTGTTGTCAGATACTTATGATCTTAACAATGTTACCATCACGCTTCATCCAGGGGCAGGGGGTACAGAATCACAAGATTGGTGTGAGATGTTATTTAGAATGTATCAACGGTATGCTTCGCGTAAAAACTTTAAGTTTGAGACCCTTGACTATCAACCAGGTGAAGAAGCTGGGATTAAAAGTGTCACCTTTTCGATTAAAGGTGATTATGCTTACGGGTACTTAAAATCAGAGCGTGGTGTTCATCGTTTAGTAAGAATCTCTCCTTTTGATTCAGGAGCCAGAAGACATACTAGTTTTGTTTCTTGTGATGTTGTGCCTGAATTTGAAGAACTTGATGATGTTATTATTAAACCAGAAGAATTAAAAGTAGATGTTTATCGTTCTAGTGGAGCAGGTGGACAGTCGGTTAATACCACAGACTCAGCCGTTAGAATTACGCATATCCCAACCAATATTATTGTTAGTTGTCAAAATGAAAGATCACAAATTAAAAATCGTGAAACAGCAATGAGTATGCTTAAATCTAAACTTAAACAACGTCAAATCCAAGAACGCTTAGATGAGGTTAATAATATTAAAGGAAAACAATTAGACATTGCTTGGGGTTCACAAATTCGTAGTTATGTTTTTCAACCATATCAATTAGTTAAAGATCATCGTACTAATCAAGAAATGGGTAATGTGGCAGCGGTCATGGATGGTGATATTGATATTTTTATTAATGCATATTTGAAAATGAGGTCATAAAATGAAAGAAAAAGTATTTGATTTAAGTATGGTGGCTTTAGGAACGTTTGTGATGATGTTTGGCTTTTCCTTCTTTTTGTCGCCACTACAACTAGTTATTGGTGGTTTTATGGGGATTGTTGTTTTATTAGAACCACTTTATATTGACACTTGGATTGCCCAGTGGATGGTAGTATTGTTGTTAAATGTATTTGCTATTACAATCGGTGGGATTTTATTAGGTCGACAATTTTTCGCGCGTACTATTTTTGCCACAGTCTTAGGACCTTTTTATGTTTTTATTTTTAGTTTTATTCCTTCCGATATTTTAACATCGCAAATTAATCCTGATTCAGCCCACTTTTTGGCTGCTATTTTTGGTGGCTTATTAGTAGGGATTGGTTGTGGAATGGTTATTCGTAAAAACGCAACCACTGGTGGAATGGATGTAATTCAACGAATTATTAATAAATTCGTTAAAATTCCTATCTCGGTAGCAGTTTTAATGACTGATGGTTTTATTATTTTAATCGCGATTATAATTGGTTTTACGCAAGGTAATATTACGACTGGCTTATACGGAATCATTTCTATTTTTATTGCGGCTATCGCAATTGAAAGAACAGCAGTATTTGGTCGTACAAGCTTTACCACGATGATTATTACCAAAGAAGGCGAAACCGTTAAAGAAGCTATCTTTTCTTCAATTAATCGTGGAATTACTAGAATTAGTGCTACTGGTGGTTACACGAATGAAAATAAAGAAATTATTCTTTGTACAGTTTATCGCCAACAATTATACTTATTAAAAGATGTAGTCAAAAAATCTGATCCTGAAAGTTTTGTTTTAGTTTTAAGTACTAAACAAGTTCAAGGGACAGGTTTTATGGTTGATGACTTAACATGAAAATTGAAAAATTATCAAGAGTTAGGAATAACTATAAAGTATATTTAGATGATTTAGTTTTAATTGTAACCGAAGATACATTAATTAATCATAACCTTTTTAAGGGTAAAACTGTTGATGAAGACTTATTAGAAATCATTAAAGAAGACGATAGACTACAAAAAGCCTATGATCAGGCATTTAAGTATGCCCTTAAAAATAAAACTCAAAAAGAAATCTCTAATTATCTTAGACGAAAAGAATTAGATGAAATACAAATCTATAAAGTCATTGAAAGATTAAAAGAATTAAAGTTAATTGATGATGCGAAAATAGTATCAATGTATGCTAATAAAAAAGAGTCGTTAAGACAAGTTAAATATAGATTAAGAGTTAAAGGTGTTAATTCAGAAGTAATTAATGAAAATCTAGATGAGTTTAATGAATTAGAAAATCTTAAATTGGTATATGAAAAAAATAAAAATAGATATAATAAGTTTGTTGATAGTGATTTAAGGTTAATTAAGTATTTATTAAGTAAAGGTTATACTTATGAAAACATTAAGCGTGTAATGAAAAAAGGGGTATAAGATGTTTTTAAAAATAAGAAACGATTATATTAAAGCAGCCAAAATTAAGGCACAAACTTTGCTAATGATTATTATGGTTCTGATTATTTTAGCGATAATTGCTGCTGTCATATTTGCCGTATATTTCCCTCGCCAATATGCTTGGCAAACAATTATTATGGCGCTGTCACCCTTTATATTTTTTATAGGTTTAACATGTTTTTTTAAAATACCATTGTTCAAAAGGTTTCTAGAAGCCAAAGTTATCCTAGAAGAAAGAGAGATTGTATATTTTATTAGGGTGTTAAAGAAAAATAATATTAATACTGTAGAACAATTAAATGAAGCAAGGAATTATTTTAAATACAAGCTGTCAAAAATATCCACAATTTCAGTGTTTTTGTCAGTGTTAGCGATGGTTGTTAGTATTGGGCCAATCTTAGTAGTGAATGATCCAACAGCAATTTTGGTTATTATTATTTTGTTAGGTGGTTTAGTGGCTTTTGCAATTGTTATTTTAAGGATGTCATCTCTTGAAAAAGATTTTCGGACTGTATCATTATATGCAAAATTTATTGATTTTATTTATGAAATAATTATTCATGACCTTCTTGATGATGAAAAACTGGAACAATATAAAAAAGAACATGAAGAGGAATGTGAAAGTTCTTTGGAATCAGAAGATAAGCAAGAATAAACACAAATAACAAGCATACAAGAAAATAGCTAAGAAGTATCCACTATGGATATTCGGATATTTTCTTTTTTTGAAGTTTACCAATTTTGTATAATACAATGATCATAATCATGAATAATAAATAATTTAACTGCTAATATTTTAGCAATACTTGACATTTTCATTAAAAAATGTTAAAATATTAACGATATGAAAAAAAATATAATAGATATAAGTGATTTTGTTGATGTATTAACCGAACAAAAAGCGATTGCCAATTTAGTTCAAAGATTTGTTAAAAGAAGAAAAGAATACGGTATTACCCAAAAAACACTAAGCGAAAGATCTGGTGTTAGTTATGGTTCAATTAGGAGGTTTGAATCAACGGGTGAAATATCTTTGATGTCTTTAATGAAAATTAGTGGTGTAATTGGTTTATTAGAAGACTTTAATGAGCTTTTTAAGTACCAAATTATTAAAAGTATTAGGAGGACATAGTGGATTTAGTAATTAAAAAAATGGAAGTATTTTATAATAACCAAATTGTTGGTTATTTAGAATTGATGGAAGATGAAAGAATTGTTTTTCAGTATGACATTAAGTGGTTAAATCATGGATTTTCAATTTCACCATTTTCTTTGCCATTATTAGATAAAGTTTATATTTCATCTTCACCATATTTTAAGGGTCTTTATGCAGTGTTTAATGACTCTTTACCTGATGGTTGGGGTGAATATTTGATTAGAAAAATGCTGTTAAAAAGAGGGATTAATTTTGATAAATTATCACCCTTGGCTAGACTTTCAATTGTGGATGCTAGTGGCTTAGGTGGTTTAGACTATCGCCCTCAACAAGCTCAAACACAAGAAATTAACCATATTAATTTAGATTTAATTGTTAAGCAAATTGATCAAGAACTAAAAAACCGTTCAGATACTTTAAGTCTTGATAATTTATTTAAGCTAGGTGGTGCATCAGGTGGAGCAAGACCCAAAGTGCATTTAAATATTGAAAATGATGATTGGATTATAAAGTTTGCTGCTCTTAATGAAAGTAGTGATGTTGGAGCAGAAGAGTATAAGGCCAATACTCTCGCAAAACTTTGTGGCATTAATGTCAGTGAGTTTAAATTATTTGAATCCAATCTAACCAAAGGCTTTTTTGGTTCAAAACGTTTTGACCGCATTAAAGGTAAAAAAGTCCATGTTATTTCATTATCAGCAATCTTAGAAACTACCCACCACATTAGTAATTTAGACTATATTCATTTATTTCAAGTAATTCAAAGAATATCAGTTAATGAAGATGACGTGTATGAAGCATATCGTAGAATGTGTTTTAATGTATTATATGGCAATAAAGATGATCACGGGAAAAATCATTCTTTTATTTATGATGAAAATAAAAAAGGATATGTTTTATCAAAAGCGTATGATATTACAAAAACTCCTGATAAACTAGAACATGAAATGACAGTCAACGGAGCAGGTAATCCGACTGAGGCTGATTTAATTGAAATTCAAGAAAAAATGAAATTATGTAAAGAGCATTGTTTAAAGATAATTGCTAACATTAAACAAGTATTAAAGCGTAAGTATTAGCATTAATTAACAACTTTATTAAAGAAAAAATATTTGACAAGTCCTTTTTCTTGTCATTTTTTTAAAATAAGTATTGTGTATTACACACTATTGTGTTATAATCAATACATATTATTTTTTATTTTAAATCAAATACATATTATTTTGATAAAATATTAAAGTTGAGTAAGGAGTTTAAGATCATGCTACTAAGAAAACATTTTGGGAAATATTATTTGAAATATATCGCTTTTTTTCTAATAGGCTTAGCTGCATTAGTTGCGGTTAGTTATATCCAATTAAGGATACCGATGCGATTAGGAGAAGTAATTGATTATTTAGAAAACTATGATGGGGCAATTACTTTTGCCGGTGTCATTGATTTTATAATGGCTGTTATTATTGAAATTAGTATAATAGTTGCTGCTATTTTTGTGGGCCGCTTTATTTGGCGTTTCTTTTTAATCGGTACTTCACGCCGTATTGAAGAAGATATTCGTAATCAAATGTTTTTACATGCTACCAAATTACCACAAAGTTTTTATTCACAATCAAAAACTGGGGGATTAATGTCACTATTTACTAATGACTTAGATTCGGTTAGAGATGTTTATGGTTGGGGCTTATTAATGCTAGTTGATGGTGCGGTTTTAGGAGCCTTAGTATTAACTAGAATGTTTAGTATTAGTTGGGAAATGACGTTGATCGCTATTGTGCCATTACTAATTACGGTTAGTATTGCGGTTTTAATTGTTGTTAAGATGCAAAAATTATTTAAGAAGCGTCAAAAATCAGTGGAAGAATTATCAGATTTTACACAAGAAAACTTTTCAGGTATTAGCGTAATTAAGGCCTATGTAAAAGAAGAAGACCAAAAGGCTACTTTCAAAACTAAAACGAAAGATTTATTCCAAAAAGATGTGGGCTTTATTAAATATTCAATTTGGGTTAATATTATTTTAGGTTTTACCATTACATTTATTGTTTTAATCATTTTAGTTTATGGTTCAATCTTAATTTTAAATGAACAACAAAACCCTGGTTCTAGTAATTTAACCACTGGACTACTAACCACTTATATCTTTTTATTCTTTAACTTATTATGGCCTGTTATGGCGATTACTAACTTTTTTTTCCGCTTTGCTGCCGGCTCTGCCTCAGCAGGCAGAATTGGCAATTTCTTAAATGCACCAATTGAAATAAAAGATGAAAATATTGATGATAGTATTGAAGAATTATCAGGTAGTATCACTGTTAATAATTTAACCTTCCAATATCCTGATGGTGATACACCAGTCTTAAAAGATGTTTCATTTACCATTAAGTCTGGTCAAATGGTGGGTATCTTAGGTAAAACGGGTAGTGGTAAATCCTCATTAGTAGAGTTATTTTTACGCATGTATAATACTGATAATGATATGATTTATTTTGATGATTATGATATTAATAATATCGCTATTAAGCAATTAAGACAAACTATTGGCTATGTCCCACAAGATAACTTCTTATACAGTGATACAATTACTAATAACATTGGCTTTGCTTATGAAACAATTGATGAGGACATTATTGAAAATGCCGCTAAATTGGCTGATGTTTATGATAATGTTGTTGAGTTTAAGGAAGGCTTTAATACGATATTGGGCGAACGTGGTGTCACAGTCTCAGGTGGTCAAAAACAACGTATTAGTATCGCCAGGGCCTTAGCCAAAGATCCAAAGATTTTAATTTTAGATGACTCAGTATCGGCAGTTGATACAAAAACTGAGGAAGCTATCATTAACAATTTAATGAATGTACGTCAAGGTAAAACAACCATTATTATTGCTCATCGTATCTCAACTGTTAAAAGATTAGATTTAATTGTTTTACTTGATAAAGGTGAAGTTATTGGCGTGGGATCACATGAAGAATTATTAAGTAATAACCCAACTTATCAAGAAATGGTAAGACGTCAAGAGTTAGAAGTATTTGTGGAAGGAGAAGGGGCATGAGAGATTTTAATGAACATCATTTAAGTTCAACTGACAAAAAAACCTTAAAAAGAATTTGGCATTATATTAAGCCACATAAATTTAAGTTTTTCTTATCATTTGGTTTAATGATTATTAATATTTTAGGTGATGTAATGTTGCCGTTAATGTTTGGTTTAGCCGTTGATATGTTATTAAATCCTGATTTAAGCTTTGATCAAAAGTTAATGATAGTTATTATCGGGGCTGTGGTAGTGTTCGCTTTCTTAGTTTTCTTACAAATTCTTGGGTTTTTCCAGCAATTGATGTTACAAAAGATTGGATTAAGTGTCACCCAAACGATTAGAGAAGAGGTTTTTGATCATATAGAAGAATTATCAATTGGTCAAATTAATACTTTACCAGTTGGTAAATTAGTCACCAGAGTGATGAATGATCCTAATACAATTAGCAATATGTTTACGGATGTGATTGTGAGTTTTATTCGTAATATTGGATTAATTATCTTTTATTTGATTGCTTTAATAGTATTATCATGGTTAATGGGTTTAATTGTCTTAGCATTATTTCCTGTTATTGTGGTAGCTAGTATTATTTTTCAAAAGTATTCACGTAAAGCCTTTCGTCAAGTCCGAAATAACTTAGCAGATGTTAATGCCTTTTTATCAGAAAATATTTCAGGGATGAAAGTAACCCAAGTTTTTAACCAAGAAGAAAAGAAGTTAAACGAATTTAACACTAAAAATAAGACTTTACGTAAAACGCATATGACAGAAATTATATTATTTGGTCTTTACCGCCCATTTGTTTATGTAATTGGGATGGCTGGTGTTTTAATTACCCTTTACTTTGGGGTGGGGTTAATTGCTGCTGGTGCTTTAAGTATTGGGATGTTTGTTTCATTTTTCACTTTTGTTCAACAGTTATTTGATCCAGTACAAATGATTTCTGAGCAGTTTAATCAATTTCAGTCAGGGTTTGCTTCCGCTGAAAAAGTGTTTGATGTTTTAGATACTTTACCTTTAATTACTGATGCAGAATCATCGGTTGAATTAAAATCTTTTAGTGGAAATATTGAATTTAAGAACGTTTGGTTTGCTTATGAGGAAGAAAATTGGGTTTTAAAAGATGTATCATTTAAAATTAAAAAAGATGAAACAGTGGCTTTTGTGGGATCAACAGGTAGTGGAAAATCTACAATTTTAAGTTTAATTGTACGTAATTATGAAGTCCAAAAGGGTGAAGTTTTACTTGATGGGATTGATGTTAAAACTATCAAACATTCATCACTAAGAAAACATATTGGTCAAATGTTACAAGATGTGTTTTTATTTAGTGGCACAATCAATGACAATATTACTTTATTTAATGAAGATATTAGTAAAGAAGCAGTAATAGAGGCTAGTGAATATGTTGGCTTAAATAACTTTATTGATAAGTTTGATGATGGGTATGAGCATCAAGTATTAGAACGTGGTAATAATTTTTCGGCTGGTGAAAGACAATTAATTTCTTTTGCTCGTGCAGTGGTGTATCGTCCAACTTTAATGATCTTAGATGAGGCAACGGCTAATATTGATTCAGAAACAGAACATGTTATTCAAGCATCCTTAGAAAAAATGATGAATATTTCGACAATGATTATTGTTGCTCACCGTCTTTCAACAATTCAGCATAGTGATAAAATTATTGTTATGCAAAAAGGTGAGATTAAAGAACAAGGATCACATCAAGAACTTTTAAAACAACAAGGTATTTATCACGGTTTATATCAACTGCAAGTTGATAGTAAGGAAGTATAAGATGAATAAAAGAATTGCATTTTTAATAATTGGGATTGTTTTACCACTTATTGGTATTTCATTTGGTGTTTTAGCCATTGGTGTTTATGCTTATGTAGTGGGTTATCAAATGAATCAGTTTTTACAAGTAGTTTATGGTGCTTTAGCAATGTTTTTATTTATTGCTGCCTTTATACTGTGTTATTTAGCTTATAAGTCAATTATGATTTATATTAACTTTAATTTATATAAAGAACCCCCAATTACGACTAAGTTTGGCTTGATTGCCTCAATTGTAAGTGTCTTGGTTTTGGGGTTTGCCTTAGGGGTAAGTATTGTTATTTTTAATAACACTACCGAAGGGGCTGATTGGGTGAGTATTGTTTTAATTATCGGGATTGTGTTTTATGCGATATTATTGTTGGTTTCAGTTTTTGGTCTTATTTATTACGCAATGAAAAAAGTAATGAATTTATAAATTAATATTATCTAAATGTTGAAAATAAGAGTATAATATAAGTGTAAATACAAATTTGGAGGATTATGTATGACAAAAGTATATGATGATATACCTTGGATTATTCGTGTTATTTTACAAATATTCTTTGGATATCCAATTGCGGTAGTTTACCGCATCGTTAAGGGTGTAGAAAAAAACAATATCTTAATTTTAGTAGTAGGGATTGTTTTAATCTTTGGTTTTGGGTTTATTGCTTGGATTGTTGATTTAGTAACAACCATTCTTGGTCAAGGGATTGTTATTTTGGCCCAATAAAAATATAAAACTAATCATTAGGGACTCATTTTTGGGTTCCTTTTATTCTGCTTAGTTGGGTATTATATGGTTAGCTATTTAACTTACATAAAAAATAAATTATTTATTATGATTATGTTTTGTTTTAATGTATAATAATTATATACAAAAAGAGTAATACATAAAGATATTGATGCCTCAAAGGACGTTAAGAAACACAATACATT